>Ga0210059_1002879_pt1 | contig 27228 bp, 19 predicted proteins | sample Ectturendosymbi2_FD_188042 | JGI IMG/M metagenome (GOLD analysis project Ga0210059, IMG submission 188042) | Ecteinascidia turbinata endosymbiont from Florida, USA - Sample 2 (SPAdes) (version 2) | ecosystem: Host-associated > Tunicates > Ascidians > Unclassified | place: Key West, Florida... | reverse complement strand
ATTGTATTCTCATTTGCTCTAATGTTCGCTAATGGTTGGTTTACTGCATGCGATGGCTTTTATGGTGCTTCTGCTTATTGGCTGAGTCATATGAAACAATAAACCATTACCATTACCATTGACCTGTGCATATTATGAGTGTTTCAACTTTCACCTGCTGTTTAATTGCTACCCTATCCTACAGTAAATTTCGAAGCATTCAGCTGCAACGCAACGAGTCAGCAGAAAAATGTAACGAAAGTAGAAAGATGCTTTTTGCTTTGTAAGTGTTGACACTGCCAGTTACTTGCAGATAGCTTGCAATCTGTTTTCTCGATAAAGCGCATGTGACCGAAATGAAACTAAATTGAATTTTTTCCTAGTTGATTGGATTCTGGTATTGAAACACTAATGGATTTAAAGAAAGACTGTCAACCGCCTCGTTCCCAAACTTTTTTGAGCATGACCCAGCTCTGAATTTGTTGAACACCTCGTGACCCAAGCCTCAAACAACGTATTAAAATATTGATGACATGGATGATTTTTGGCAGCAAGTTGCTAAGTTCGTTTTTAATGTTAGCAATCTACTCATTTCTCAAGTACCTGCGCTACACGCAGACACAGACAAGCAGTGGTAACGTTGAAAAAATACATCGCAGGTTTGGATCGCCTCTGCGCGACCAAGTCTTTGACCCTTCTCCACCCTTCTTTGGGTTTTTATCCATACTTTGGGAACCACTGGGCTAGATCAACTAACCAACCATTGTGTTAAGCTGCGGCGACATGTAGGCCTATTTCTTAACTTAATGCTGAGCCGTACTAATAATCGATTCTGGCTTCATTTTCGCAAATACACAACCGTTTTCACACTTTGTGTAGACTGAGTGTGTCAAACATATGCAGGTTTGTTTAGGGGGCATATATAACTTTTCACCAATTCAAAGTTTTCTTTATAATATTTGTGAATTTTGTTGTTGACTCCGAAAACCTTGATAGATAATTACTCAATCGTTTTTGGGAAGCAGTTTAGTACAAGTAGCGTACAAAAATGCTACCACAGTCGCATTTCATCGCATTTAATGACATAAAATCCAAACATTTTCAAACACGTTGAGGGACTCTGGCGTTTACATTATAGGCTGCATACGTCAACCAGTCGCTCAACAATTGGACAAGTTTCACGTCTTACATGCGCGCAAGTTTTGCAGACCTATTTCTGGAGCCGGTGTCCTAACGCAAAGTCGCACTGGGCTTCGATTGAACGTGCGTTGGTGTGCATCAGAAGCGTGTAAATAAAAAGCGCAATCACCATGGCGGCCACAATGACTTCTTGCTCAACTGCACTATTAGCTGAAAAGAACATATTGCAGGTCTTGCACTTATAGCATCAAGATTTACATAAACGCTTTCGCAATAAAGTTTTACGAGCAAATGGTGGCTTTCATTCAAAGTAGAAACTTGAAAATTTGCTAAAAACTTTTAAAACCTGTCACTTCAATAAAAGCAGACTTTCTATTTGCCGGCGTAAACCTGAATAGAATTATTCAGAAACAGAAGTACCCGAAAAAGACATATTTTTTGGATGATGCTTTAAAAACAAAGTCTATTATATATTTCAATGTTGAGACTTGGTTGTTGTTTGCCCTCCCCTATCGAAAATTCTGGCTACGCGCCTGATTCAGCCCAAACGTTACGCAATTTTAACCAAATTTGACAAACAACTTCGTTCTGGACCACAACCTGATGATTTGACACTTAGAAATGAGCATATTTAGCGAAGAACAACTTAATGCAGCAACGTTAACGGCCAAAATGATTTGTGTGGCTTTTATTTATAGCCTTTAATTTATGTTCATTGAAATAAGGAACGTAATTTTTATGTTGCAAAATTAAATAACTTCAACCCATGTGAAAATACGCGTAACGACAACCACCAAAACGGAGTGACATCCTACACTGCAAGGAGACGAGAGCGGAGAGGCAGTAATGGAAACGAAAAAATAATTTTTTTCTGATCATTGTTCAAGTTTAGGTCAAATGGTGATAACCACTACTCTGCAGTTGAGTTTAGTGGCAAGAGACAGCTAAGGCAGCTACTAGTTGAAGCGATTTTCAAACTGCGGCAGCCGGAAAGTGAGCCAGTTCTTGACCTAATTTCCGGCTACGCAACGTTGAGAATGCAACTACGGTAACCGAAAAAAAAGCTGCACAGTGGTGCGCGGATTTCGGGATGTATTTTTCCGGTTACCGTAGTTGCATTTTCAACGTTGCGTAGCCCGAAATTATGTCCTTATATGGCAGATTTTCCGGTTGCCGTAGTGTAAAAATCGCGCTTGCGGAGCCGTCTTCCAGTGAAATTAGGGCTTCCTTAACATTCACAACTGTTGAAACCTATTTTTTTGTCCCCGAACCGTTGTGAAACTCAGATAAGCAAAAATTATCGAACTTCAGAATAGACTTCTTTTATCGTAGTGTAATATCACCTTTTGCAAACAAATTATTTTTACTGCTGTTTAGTTCTCATTGCTCAACGCAAAATATCGGTTTTAGCGACTCCGGTTACTTCATCAAACCTCCGCAACCAAGCTCCGCTGTCACGGAGCTCCGCCTTTCACAGGGTACCCTGAAAAAGCTTGTTTTTCTTTGTTGACTTAGGGTAGATGAAATGCAGACAAATAGTGTCTTAGTCTTGCCTCAGATAAAATCACGTCAGAATTGGCCAGCGACGCTGTCCACATAGTGCACAAAATATATACCCCAAGATATCTTCGACAGACACTGGTTTAAAAATCATTGCCACCATTCTTTTTAGCACTGCACCCATGGTACTATCTATGTGTTACAAGAAATTGCAGAGCAGTTTTAAGTTTGGCTTTTAATAATCCCAACGCACTGCCAGAAATTCATTTTGCGCTTCAAAACATGTTTGTTCACGGTACATCAATATCATGCACGGAAAAGATGTTTCAGGGACGCCGGGTAAGTGATTTTTCAGACAGCAGCAGTAAATGAGTTGAGGTTGCAAAGATTTATCTGTTTCACGTAAAGTATATCTACCCACAAGCAAGGTTGCAAAGATTTATCTGTTTCATGTAAAGTATATCTACTCACATTTACATCGGAAATTTCTTCAGCTTCAGCAACACACCAGGTGCTTATCTTATACAGTGATTTTTCTTTAGTTTCGGCAGTCAATAGCTGTCCTGAAGTTGAAGATGTGTCAGCACTATTTTGGCTAGGAAACAACATTTTTGGCACATAGAAAATGCATGTGCTTTTCAAACCCTGCAGTAAACCTACAAAAATAAAAAAATTGGGAAAATATGCTATTAGCGGGTTTGCAAAAAGCGCAATAGCTGATAATTAGAATTACGCGACATTGTACATTTTTGCAATGCTTTTCCCTGCAAATGCATACGCAGAGTGAAGTCTTACTGATGCGTGACTGTAACAATGAAGACAATGGAGTTGGCCATCCATTTTATAGTGATCGCTGGTATATTATTGGGTTTGAAAAATACTCAGAATCTGTAAGCTACGATGACTGTGACTGTATGCTACAGAGGGTTGGTTGGTGGCCTATGCAGCAGTGTCTGTGAAATATACAGCATCAACATGAAATCCATAAGAATACGATATGCATGATAATGCATAATGTTAGCTGTTTGCCCTGATAGTTGTAGCCTAAAGATAACATTAAGCTGTTTTGCAGGAATATTGCATTCATTTTGAGAAAGGGATAGTTATGTATAATGTTCATCTTGTTATAATTTTTGGTTGGGGTTTGCTTTTCTGTTTATGTCAATGGTTTGGTTTAGCACATGGTTTCCAAACTACGGCCCACAGGCCAACTCCGGCCCACAAAGACATTTTGTCAATAATGAAAAATAATATATATTTATAAAAAACTTATTTGGTAAAATGTAATATATCCTGAAACAATCACATTACATAAGATGTCCACTGTCCAAGCCTCGAACAGTTGTGTAATAGCTCATGTGGCCTTCGATCAAAAAAGTTTGGAGACCCCTGCTTTAGTGCATTCATAGTTCAGAGCTGTTTTTTTTCACTGAAACATTTCAGGCATTTTGGCCACTGAAACATTTCGGTCCTTTGTTTCACAATTGTATTAAAATTCACCATAACATTGTTTTTTAACTTAAATTTTCAAACATTGTGACCAAATTGACTTAATTTTTTTGGTCATTTCAAAAATATCTATTTTTTTGTCATTACAGTCCATAAACCAAAAAAAAAGCAGGTTCAGAGGTATCTCTGAGCACATGGTTAAAGTGAGATTCAATGTTAATGATACAGATGATCAGCTGTGGACATCGGAGATTTAAAATTAGGAAAAAATTGAAAATCAATTATCATATTTGTCAGATATCTGATTAATGATTGCAAGTTAAAACTAGTGTTTTATCAGTTTGTGTTTTTAATTGTTGAGCTTAAATCCTTTGCTTGATTATTGCACCTTTTGCTGCAATTAATTTACTGATGAATTTTTATGCAGCATTTATGGTTGTGTGCAAGTTGGTAGAACAAACAAGTTCGTCAGGTAAGTGCAATGGTTGCAAACTAAATTGTTTTCAAGTTAGGAAGTATAGTGTAGTTGAGTGTGGTATTGCCTAACATAGGGGTCTTAAACACACATGCCGCATGTGGCCCACGCGGGCATTTTGTGCAGCCTGTGATGTTTTTTGGGAATTTTCAAATATAATTAACGTTTATGTTATTTAGTTCATCCGCTGGTGATTAAGACTAGAATGGCTGCAGTATCAATATCGACACCTGCAAAATTTTGTGAATGCTTCTGAAGTCTTGCAGTGCTTTAATTTTGATGGCCCAATTTTACAATCATTGTTTTTTTATGATGTCCTTGGTGATATGTTTTGATTTTCACCTTTTGCAAAAAACAAACAAATGGGCAGTACGTTTATCATCATTGACAGCAGTGTTGATTTCAACACCTCACCTCTTTGTCTCCATTAAGTTTCATATGGAAATCTTCTGGTAGTAACATGTAACCAGCTGAGATAATGCTGCAACAATCAACAAGAAAAATAAATCACACCTAAGTGCTTTGACCATTGGGTTTACTGTTCATAACAAAATGATTGAACCTCTTCTTCATGCGCTTGGAAAATATTTGGTTTTAGAAAACTAGCCAACTGTGTTATTCATTTTAATCAAGTACTTTGTTTGTGTGATGCAAGCAAGAACGTTTGTATAGCATGAAAGCCAGGCATTTGACAGAGGCAGATATTCATTGAATATGTTGAATATTATTCAACATCATCCCCTGAGTGATTCTTTTAGGAGCAATTCTCTATTTGGTAGTGCTGAGAGCAACGCTGAAGCTGTCGGTTGTCCAGTAGCTGTCGATTGTTTCAACAGCAGTGAAGAACATAAGGTAATTGATGAAGGTTCAATCATACGTTCTGCAATCGTAGCTGAGAATGGAAATACAATGTATTCACTTGTCACTGGTCATTGTGAACATGCATGACAGTCTCCGATTTTCAAAGCAACAGCAATGAAAATCAGTGTGAGAATCAAAAGCTTCTCTGACCCCCTATGTGGCTTGGAAGCTGCTAATCGATAAATCAGTACTATGCCAAGTTCAGAAGTATACTGTGATTGAAGAAAAGAAAACAAAACCAAAGCTAGGGGCTACGTGCAAACATGTTTGAAGGTTTCATAGCATTGCAATGTTTAAAACGAATATATGGAAAAGCTCACTATCCAGATTTATTGCGGAATGAAATATATGGACCAAAAATATTTCAAGAAACTGTGCCCCTGAAGAATGTTCAAGACGTTTTATCCAATATTCTTTGTTTTCCCCTATTTGACAATGAATCAACCTGTTAAATGACGAAGTGATACCGATTAAGTCACGCAGATTAGAGAGTTGTTTGAAAAATTTACTGTGAATGATGCAACAATGTATTCCCACTTACAGCTTGACAATCCATGAACAACTGATGCTGTCGCAAAGCCGGTGCCATTTATTGTGTACATGCCCAACAAATTTGGATTGAAATTTTTTTGGATTGAACAAATTGGATTGAAACATTATTTTGGAATACAAGAGAAGATGCAAAGCAAATAGGTCCTTTAGCTCAACATGTCGTTGATGACCAACAAAAATGTGGAAACTGCTCTGTGCAAAATGACCATGATATTTTGGTTACATACTGCAAAGATTTTGACAAGCAATGTCACTTTTGTGCCATTTTTTATTCATGTTGGGGATCTTTCTGGTGTTGGATTAAACGATGTACACAGTAGAAAGCCATCTTCCCAGAAAAAACAGTCAGTTTTAGATAGACGGTGTCGATCAAAACCGTGGCCAATGAGGGCAAGTTTTTTCCTTGGCCACTGTAGTGTTAAAAGTGCTTGGTGAGTGAGAGAACAAGTTCCTTTTAAACAGTGTAGAGACGGCTAGAATTGATTTGCCTCTAGCTCATGATACCTTTCACAGGAAATTAGACACGAAAGCTGTTTCTTGCAAGATTCAGCTACCACTGTTGTTGCATCAGCATCATAATGTGGCCCTCAGGTTACTTTATTAATCCTCATTTGGCCCTCAAGAGAAGTTTGAGACCCCTGGCCTAATATCACTCTTTGTTATTACCAGTGTTTATACTGCTCATCGGTATGCTTCACTGTGTGTTGTTTTTTGATTAAATGTGAGTAATGTAGTAAGCCAAGATGTAAAATACTTCTCAGCTCTAATCCGGGCTACCATCGATCTAGAACCAAAAATAAGGACAGATGAGGAAAATTTAATTATATTACCAAAAAAGAAAACAATTGTTTCTGTTTGCACGACCAACGTCAGATGATATCCTTGCCTCTTTATCTCTGGGAACCATTGCTTCAGCAATGTTTTATTCTCGACTTCCTTCTTGTAATCGTCACAGAAAATTTTTTTGCGCTTACTTCTTGAATCAATTAAATGCTAAACCTTTGCTACAGAACCAGCTTTCCTAAGAATCCTAACCAGAGCAGACAGCTTACAGTGCTAACAATGCCTGATAGTGCGTTATGTCTCTGTGCTACAAGATTATACTACTTTCCTGACATCAAAAAAACTTTGATTACAAAATGTTTACGATGAGATAGAAATGGTCTGTATGTCTATCAGATATTGCTTATTTAAAATTGTTATACTACAGAAAATAAGGACGCAAGTACCAAATAAGGACATTTCTTAGAAATAAGGACAGTTATATTTTTAAGACGTAGTACTACAAAATAAGGACAAATCTTAAGAAATAAGGACGGTATGGTAACCCTGGCTCTAATGCTATTTTTAACTACTTGCTAATAATCACAAAAGCTGATTAAAAGTTGATAGGTGCTTTAATAAAGTTGGAAAAGTATTTTTAATCAGTGTAAGTTTTCAACAATGCAGTTGCAATTGTGTAAAATGCTGATTTGGAGCAATATTGAATTTTTTGAGAACTGTTTGCATTAGTAGTTTCGTGGAAAACACTATAATAACTTAGTTCCTTGGTTTGTTTTATGAAAACCATTTATATGCTATATTTTCTAGATCCATTGTTTTTTTTGTTAAATTAATTATTAGCTTTCCCTGTATGTACATTTTGCCCTTCCTCGTAACACTTTGGTGTCCGGTAGGATTCAAGGATTTTTGTGCCAAAACAACTGGATCGCACGTGGCTTTGCATGGGAATATCTCTGGGCTGGAAAGCGCTACAGACCTAGTCAAAAGCTCAAAAGACTTGGCAAATCTTGTAGTTTGCAATGAAAAAACGTTTTTGGTAGGGGTTGTGGATTTTTTGTGAGTCACGTCATAAGTGGAGGACTTTTAGGCCACCTTGGCCCACTTCACCTGACCCTGGGCCCAAACCGTTAGATGGTAGTATTTCACTGAAGTTTTTATTGGAAACTAGGCTACAATCTGAGTTTTTTGATACTTTGGATGACCTGCTGAGGTTTCGGGTTTAAAAGTTATGATCTAAAGTAATAAAAATATTTGATTAATTAGTTAATTAGATAAAAATTAAATAATTTGTTTATTTTAGATCATAACTTATGAACCAGAAATGCTAGAAAGTTGATCAAAGGCTCAAAAGACTCGGACTTTAGCTTAGTTTCCAATGAAAACTTGAGCGAAATACTTTGGCCTAGCGGTTGGGCCCTAGGTCAGGTAACATGTGCCAAAAATACCCCAAAAACTACAACACTTATGACGTCATTCACAAAAAATCTGTAACTCCCAACCAAAAAAATTTTTTTCGCGTGCAGACTAGAAGACTTGCCGAATCTTTTGAGGGTTTGAACAGCTCTCTAGCGCAATTGGCGGAGGAGCTATGGCGTTGGTAAGGCAACTGAAAAAGCCGAAATCCAGGTACGATATATTCGTAGACCGGCTCTCAAAGTGTTAAGTTATCTTTGTGGGTTAGAATAAATGATCACCTGGTCACATACACATTGTACAACCAGATACTTGTGTTAAAGAACTTTTTATATAAAAAAATATAACTGGATTTAAAGAACCCATGGTACGTAAAGATGAATGTTTGATATGAGATACTTGAAAGTTTTCAGTCTAAACAAGAATCAGAGTTGATGTTTTCAAATTTTTCAGAGGTGGAGCAGGAGTCTTAAACAAAAAACATGGGTGGAGTAGTTTCAAAAATGTGACTCCGCTCATCTCTGGTTTGTAGCTTATGCTGATGAAGTCACAGTGGTGATGAAATCAGTACGATACAGTGTTGTACTTCGCAATTTGTGGATGGTGTTAGTTTTTGGCCAGGATGTTGCAATTTCATAATTAATTGGGAACAAATGTTTCTGTATTTGTTTGAATTAGCATAATAATTAATTTTATCAGTCTTCACTTTTCTGTAATTTTGATTTCTTACAAATGCAATTTCAGTAGTTGTGGTAGAAATGTGAAATAGGTGCTTAATAAAATATGAATTAAGCTGACACTCAGAACATAATAGTATTAAGGTGTACTTTAATTCTTGCATAGCATTGTAAGTGTTATTTAAGATTAGGTTTCCTGACATTTCTTCTTTTGATTAGCAATAATACTTTAAATTTTGATTTCTGAACAATTTTTCTTGTGAAAAACAGTATGTCATTTTGTTTCTTGCAGTTTTAATTCCTTGTGTGTGTAATTAATTAGAAATGTATTCAATCCTAAATACAGTAGCATGTACCATAGCATTGGTTATTTGCAAATCATCAGCTCTTTCAGTGCCTTTTGTTACTGATGAACAATTTAAGATACAAAAGCAGTCAAGCACTGGTGCTGGAATTCTTCTTATTCATAAAACAGGTCCTAGCATACATTTTTGGTTTGAGTGTTTTGTGTTTGTTGCATGGACAGCTGTCTGTGTCTAAATTTTATTAGTGTTTTGTCTTTTGCCAGTAATGAATGCTGTTGACAGCTTTTGCCAGTAATGAATGCTGTTGACAGCATACTTGTGTTTCTTGATGTTTTCACTTGTGGCAAATTGGTTTGCTCCAGTGATTTGGATAGAACTTCTGCTGAAAATGAATTGATCAAGTCTTTGCTGTTTATGGTTTTAATTTGATTATTTCAGATCGAAGTGAAGCTGTGAACGATACAGTTCAAGCACTGGCAAAAGCTGCCGAAACATTAAAATCACATGGGACAAAAGTGGGAATACTAAACTGCCGAGACTCCAAAGCAGATGAATGCCAAGAAGCTGGAATTGCAGACAGCATACTTCTGTACAAGTGAGTTCTCATATGCTGTTCCTGCCATGCGTATGAACCTTATCATAGTCTTTGCATTTTGTAGCAGTGAAATATGGTTGAAGATACAAACTAAATGTGTTTTTTTGTATTTGTTGCACGTCATGTGTAATGCAGAAGTACTGTCGGTTGGATTTACATTGCCATGTTTCTTATTTGATCACACATGATATGCGTGTTCTAGAAATGGAGAATTCATCACTAATCTGCAAGTGAACATGGTTAAAACACAGTCAGAGGCTGAAGGACAGATTCTCCAGTGAGTCTTGTTATCTTATATCATTACATTTTGAATGCGTGACATGTTTTTAATAAACTTTGACCTGAATTTTTGTTTCGCAGTTGGTTGAACTGGGAAAAGTTTGAACATGTAAAATCAGTTGGCGATTGGAAAAACCTGCGTGATGCGTGCTTTGGCAAACGCAACATTTTGTTTGCTTTTTTCGACAGACACGGAAGCGAGCGTGAGTTACAAATGTGTGTGTGTGACCCTATTTTTTCTGCAGTACCGCGCCCTATTGACCAGCACGTTCGGTTTACATTTAGTGCATGGCAACTTCATTAAGGCTGCGATTGAGTCATCGGCTCCGACACGATTTGCCTACACCACCAATCCTGATTTGGCTGCCGAGATAATGAGTGTTCAGGGTGGCATCGACGGAGACGGTGCAGTAAGTTTGTCAAATCGTTCGTATGGCCCAGGTTTCTCCAAACTACCGAAACATTTGTTGATTTGGTAGAATGTAACATATCCCGAAACAATCACATTACACAAAATGCCCGGCCCTCGAAATGTTGTGTAGTAGCTTATGTGGTCTTCTGACAAAAGAGTTTGGAGAGGTACCTGGCATAATCCTAAAGCTAGGTTTACGCGAAGGAGTTTTCACGCGGAAAACCGCGCGGCAGTCTTGTTTATTTTATTTATTTACCGTGTGCGCTGCTGCCGTTCATTGCGAAGTCATGCGAATCGAGGCGGGTGCGATCGCGCGAAGAGCGAAAATTACGCGGCAATGAGCTGCCGGACGAAAGTGTCCAAGGACTAGCCTCTTGCAAGTACCAGATATTTAATGTGCTTTACTTCAAATAATCCTGGACTATGTGGGTTGTTCATTACAGGTTTAGATTAATATGGATCAGTATTAAAACTTTTGGTGCTTTACTTTTTTAAAAAATTGGCACATTTGTTTTTTGATATGGGTATGGTTTGATGTTGTCAGTAGCGATAGTTAGTTTTGTCACGAATGGTCACTCATGAGAAGTACCTATTTTACGATTTGAGGATGTTTCATGACTTAACTTCTCTTCGTTGCGTATTATGTAATGGATATCTGCAAATTATGCCTAATCCTTACACATTTACTTCTACATATCACTTGCTTTGCCTCAAATCTAAGACATAGAATTTCCAATTTTAGCTACCCTAAAAATTGTTTCATTATGAAACTATCACTTGCATTTAAAAAACTTATCATTACCAAGCTAATCAGGGAATTAACCAAGTGAGCCTAGGGTAATTTAAACATTCAAATGGCGTTGAACCAACCAGCCTCCTAAACCAGTGGTGGTTCCCAAATTGTGACGCGCGTATCCAGGATTAACAGGCTGTCCTTAAAAAGTATTAACTACACTTTGCTAACTCTTCCGTAATAGCTTATTAAAATGGATTCTGGTCTAGGCCTATGCTTCCACCCTGCATGTAAACACTTAGTTGTTAGTAAATAGGCAAATAGCCTACTATTTACTTATTAACCTGCAGCAAAACAAATGAAGTTTCAATGAAACACAACATTTAAAATGTCAGTTGTACAAATCAGTAGCACTGCTCACAATGATGGCTATCTAGACCAGGGCTTCTCAAACTTTTTTGTTCTGCGACCCATTTCAAAAAAGGTTTTTCTAGGCGACCCTTGGTGGATAGTCTAATGTTAATGGTACGCGTAAACGTCACATTAGGTTACAAAAACATTTATATCTGATTTCTCAAGCCAATTTGTTTCGCGACCCCAAAATTACATTCCGCGACCCATTTGAGGTCGCGACCCATAGTTTGAGAAGCCCTGATCTAGACCGCCGTGCTGAAAGCATGCAACAGCTCAAGCGGTTGAACTCCCGCGAGATGATGTTGCCTGGACAACAGCAATCGTCATTCAAGAGCAATGCGGTTCGTGCAGTGCAAACGGGCAAATGAACACCTGCCGCAGCCGTTTTGTTTCCGCGCGAAGCTGAAGTTACGTGTAAATCCAGCTGTAGCGTTTGGCACCCTTGCTTAGCGCGTTGTATGTTCCCAACGTTGTTTATTCGAAGGTTTGGGGAGTCGAATGTTTGGTCGGTGCCGTGAATGGGGAGTGCATAGTACGGGAATATCTCGGGGCCTGGGAATACCTTTTGGATTTCATCGAGAACCTCGACAGTGCAAGATCCGTATGTATTATGCCCGGTCTCCAGTCCCTTCAGTTGCGACATATTTACTACTGTATATTGAACAACACCTGTACGATTCTGCGCAGGCAGTAATTGGTGGGGAAAAGCCCTCACGTGATCTCCAGATGCTCGTTGCTGAATCCCATCGTCAGAACTTAAACGTTCTGCTCTTCGTAGCGGGACGCGGTAAACTGGAAAAGGCGACTTCGCTTGCCGCTAAGTCGTGCGCTCTTCTGCGGGACACGTGCTTCTGTGCTGTTGTTGACGGGTTAGTATTTTGTTGGAAAGTCCCGCAATTTCACCGTGTTTCTCTTTTGTCATACGACGTATGTCTGTTGTGTTTCTGCTCTAAGACTGTTGAGTGTTTTGATTACGAAAGAGATCAACAAACTGTAGTTTGTAGCTAGTTTTTTTCGGATACATACCAATTTTTTTTAGATGACCAACGAAATAAGTCAATTCGGTCATAATGTCGGAAAATATAGGCCAATGAACTTTTATAGCGAGTTTTAATCTATTATGGGACAAATGACCGAACTATCTCAGCGAAAAAAATAGGTTTGTCGCCTTAGTGGTTTGAATCCGAAGCTTAAAGGTTTGGAGAAAACAGTTGCAATACCTATCGGTTCTGAGTAAAAAAACTATATGCGGATTCGGAGACGGTGTGAAGATAGGATGGTGAACTCCGTTTAAGCAAAGTTATAGCTAGTTTGGCTTGCAATGAAGTTCAAGGGTGATATAAATGAAACGGCGGTTTTTGTTTAATTACTTTGTTTCTCCTTTGTTAATTGCCCTACTTACCATACACACACAAAATTAAAACTTCTACTAAATCTGTGGCGGACGGGTCGTACATTTCAAAAAATCTTGTCGTTCTATTGTGAAGCAATTGATGCATGGGCTAAAACATGAAGTGCAATTTTTTGTGAAGTTGTTTTTTTTATTATTCTGTTGTGAAAACGTTGAAGGATCGTGTGTAAAATCTCTGCGGTTTCTAAACGATTTTAATCTGTCGTGTGGGAACTAGGGATGCATATAATGGAATATCGAATCCTATGGATTCGAATCCAAAAATCAGAGTTTTTTTGAATATTTGGATTCGAAATAAATTTGAATTAAATAAACGTGAAAATTGCGAAGTTGGCAAAACAAACAATACCAACAAATTTTGCAGTTGCACTCTTCGCGCTCGTGAGTAACAGAAATAAAGAAACACTGAACAAGCTCACAGCACTGCGTAGTGACGTAACGAGCTAATCAACAGGTCGTGATCGCTGATCGGCGTTCCAGTCCTCTGCGCAGCCAGCTCATTTAGCTCCTAACAAGTTATTCCGGAATAGGATTCGATATTCTGGATTCGAAATAAATATTCCGGAATATTCCAGAACCTCTAAATGTTCCATAATGCACATCCCTAGTGGGAACATCACTTTCGTCATAAACATCAGCGTATCTCGTGCAAGGTCTGGATGCGGCGGGATTGGAAAACTTCGGAAAACAATTGGGTCCTCTGTCTCAGGCTTCGTGTGTCTTTCATTTCTTCGTCTTGCAAACTCGTTCGTTCTACCTCTCAGCCGAAAGCAAAAATGCTTTTGTTGACGTTCAATCGCCCGACATGACTAATAAGGTGTTCCCAATTCACAATATATTACCCGACCATTGTGAATGCGTAGCCTCTAGGGTTGCAAAAATGCGGTCAGCACTCACGTCGCGCGACCAAAAACTTGGAGTGCGCGAACAGGATGAGCAGCGACGTAGCAGCTGTTTCGCCTCAGCCTTTCCTTTCGCATCCTAGTCGTTTCTCATTTCCCGTACTATGTTTTGGGTTAAGCGAAATGACTTGTTGACGCCAAGATTTAGGTAAATGGAACGAAGTATGGATGACGTCAGAAATAAGTTTCATGTTTTCTTTCATAAGTTGTTTGCAGTTTTTATACTTTATGAATATGAATGCTGTATGGCAAAACAAATTATTTCTGGGGTCTACTGGAGCAATGAAGCCCCCGATTCAAAATTATTGTTAATTTTATCATGGATTTCAAGTAAAAAGTACTCTAAATTTATTTTGACACATACTTTCCTTGTAATTGTAACTGGTGTGCTAGGCCACGGGGTCTACAGAAAATTGTATACTTAATTGGGGGTCAACGTGCAGAAAAGTTTGAGAACCACTGATCTAGACTTAAGGCAGTCGAGGTTTTGTAGATCTCGTTAAGAGTTTTCTATACAAGGATTCTCCGAAGATAAAGATGTTCCACTACATCTATCTTAAAACTGTTGCCAGTTGTTTTCGCACGAGCTTCTGATTTGACTTCATTTTTTATAATCTTGAAATAATTTTCGTGATCTCAGAAGCAAGTACCACCGAGCGAACTCCGAGATCATAGAAAACGGAAGAATTCATCTTTCCATTGTTCCTGTTAAGCAGGTTGGTCCTCTGGAAGCGAATCTGCAGTTTGCGCAGTTTACTCGGCCCGTGTTGCAGAATCTCAGGTTTCATCAACCTCGGTGCAAAGCAGGAAGCATCGCCTAGCAGAGTGCGCTCTGCCGCCTGAAGTGTGAAATTTTGACAAGTTGGCTCTCACGCGCTTTCCCGAACTGCACTACGTGAGGATTACCGTAAATGTAACATCAAAAGCGCATGGGAAGACGTTGAACAAGGACGCAAAAAGTGTTTGCGTGAACAAAGCGCCAAACTGCCCTGATTTCACTTATACACCTGTCGTAACTTTTACTTTGATGGCCTTAATATGTAGTTTGTCAAATTTTCCTTCTTGCTTGTTTTCAGCAAAGTCGCGACAAGATAACAAGCGTTCCGACATTCACTTTGGCGTGAATACATTGTTCCGAGAATTTGTCTAGTTTCATCTCTTTTTCGATAAGTAAACGCGTTGATATATTTTATACGATACTTTCAACCTAACATTACACCAGCCCCAGAGCCACGATTTTAGCCGCTACCTCTCCCAGGTTTTCAACTCGTTCACCCTGTGTGCGGCATCATGAAAGCGATTGTATTTGCAACCACGTGGTTTGGTTCTGATGAATAGACTGCTCGTTCACCTCGGAAAGTTCTTTCTGATGCGTCACGAAGTCGTGTGCACAGCTGTTGTACTACTGCTCTTTTCGGCATTAACTGCTTTTTAAGCGGTTCCTCCTTACGTTGTTGTGTTGCAGAATAACGATGCTCCGCTCGAGCCTGGCTTCCTCCTCAGCGAAACCGTCGGCGAAGTGAACGAACACTGGACACTTTACTTGGCCGCTTCGTCGGGTACAGTCGAGGATGCGGCACCAGAAAAAGAATCAGATGAGAATGTGGGATACGAAAATTACGAGGAGGGAGACGGTGCGAAGGACTGCTTGTTGATCTTTAACGATTTTAACCCTGGTGCTGCCGATCTTTGTCGTTGATTTTGTTTGTTTTACTCTTCTACGTGTGGTTTGCAAGTAAAAATGCGAGAAGCCGTGTGTCAAAACTGCAAAACGCGACTGCCTTCTAACTTCCCAGCTTTGATATGATCAACACAACGGATCCTTGTGCAAGAGTTTTAGTCCGATCACTTCTAGGTGCGGTTCATCTCGCAGTGGTCACATACGTCTGCGTTGTGTTACCACGACAGTGGCTATCAGTGAGTGATTCAAAATATCTTTACGATCTTGTTGTGTGTGCAGAGTTCCTGAGGTATTCTGCTACAACAACAGTTTCAAAGCAATGAAAGTTAAAAAATATGACGTCAAAAACGTCTGTACATTGTTTCTAAAAAACAAATAGCATGTGCACTGCTTACTTCTTCAACGCTATAGTTATAAGTTTCAGGGTCAATTTCAGGCGTGGTTGTTTCGACAAAAAGAACTAAAATTGAAATCAATGCTAGACTGCGTGTTGTCGAATTAATTCGTTTGGCCAGCACGTTTCAACATATCATTTACTTTTCCAGTTGGTCAGTTTCAAACATTATATATTTTAGATATCAGTTTCGCTCCCATCTGTACACAAATAACGAAGTGGACTAATTTTCGCAACGGGCGCATGAAACAAAACGTTTCTTGATCATTGCCGCTACCCCCCCCCCATTATACATGTTTGGCCATTGCAGGTGCGTTGATATTTCGTAACCACTGGGAACTACCTATTCACGACATGATCAGCTTGATTTCAATGCGTTTTTTAATCTTCGCAGTCAGCCTCGTGTGTCGCTTCATTACTAGTTGGTCTTTGAAAAAAAATAATAATCCGGCTTTGCAAGCAAACCATCACTGAAAACAAGCTTGCAGTGCGGCCGTTGAAAAGTCGACGTTTGCTGTGCAGAAGTAAAGCCAGTCGAGGAAGACCAGGACGACCCGGTCGCCTTTTCTGTTCATTCGAGCAAGGCCTTGGTGGACCTGTACCTGTACGACTTCAAAACGATCGAGCGATTGACTGACGTCACGTTCGAGCGCTTGGTCGCCAGCGACAAATACGCCGCTGTCCTCTTCACCATTGAATGTAAGTACGTTGGACGGGATTTGAATCGGGAAAACAAAAATGCTTGTATTTTCACGTTGGAATGCTTGTCAAAACGACGCTACATTCGCTCGTTTTATTGAAATTTGCCCAAAGTTTCATTTGTTCAATTGCCAACGATAATGCCAGTGGTTCTTAACCTTTTCTCTACCCCCCTCAAGTAATTGCATTTTGTTTGAAGCTAGTTTTTTTCCGTTATAGACCGATTTTTTTCAAACGACCGAAAAAAATTAAGTCCATTCGATCATAATGAATAATGACCGTAAATACAGACTATAAGTGAATAATGTTACGGCGAGTTGTAATACTGTTAATGAAACAAATGACCGAAATGTCTCAGCGAAAAAGAACCAGGTTGCAAGCCCCCCTCACATTAACGAAGTTGTGAAAATAAATGCATTTATTGGTAAATTTCTTGATCAAACTTCCTGTTGTAGCGCGCGCGAGGGCTCGCGCCTCCCTGGAAATTTATTGACACCCCACTGTGGAGGCGTGCCTCTCCGGTTAAGAACCACTGTTATATGCTGTTATGTGTTGTGCTTGTTTTTTTATGCGCTAGCACTTGTTGGCGTGTTTCACGTGCAGACAATTTTCTGAGCGTGGTTTTGGTCGTTACAACCATTATTTCAATCAAGATTATCCAGTAGCGTTGATCTTTGCGTCATCAACGAGGTAATCTGTTCAAACGCAGCTTTGCCAGCATGTTGTATTTTTACCTTGCAGTCAACGCCAAAGCTCTCGCCGCTCTTTCCATCATTGTCAACGTGCACAAAAACAATTATGGTACGTCACTGCTTGCGAAATATTTTGCTTCGTTTTGCTCAGAACTGGCGATAATTTTGTCACATTTGGCGGTGTTTTTGTCGCTTGCCAGCATTGCCCGCGACCAGAGCCGGTGCTGCTTTTCATGGATCCATAACAAGCCGTCCGGCGTCCTTTGCGTTCTGGTTGTCAAAACGTTTTTCGAGCAGACAAGAATATTCCTGTTTTGTAATGTCACACTTTCGGTCCGGCTGGGATTGCTGTGAAATGGACCGTTGCAAGTCTTAGAAACACTGGGAGGTATTTTATTTCGACAGTGTGGGCAGGTGGAGTGCCAGGCACTCCCTTGTTCTGCAAAAGTGGATAAAACCTCCTCAATAGTAAACACTTTTTTGAAGAAATCGAAACGCGTTTTTGCCAAAGACATCGGAAATTTGTACGGATGGGTGGGTTTACTAAAACTTCTATAAAATTAACGTGGTTGTGACGTGACCACTGGCAGGCATTTGAACTATGAAATCAAATGCAATGCTTTCGAGTATGAATTTTTTCTTCTAATATATCTTTTGTTTTTTACCAACACTGAAGGGGGCTCGTGCGACTCGTAAAAAAACGGCTGCCTGTCATGTTCTGTGAAAGCTTTCCTGCCAACGTTTAATAGGATACTTTCAAGTTATTTCTTCCCGCAGCCCACTTTCCTCAAGCACCAGCCGGCATAGCTTAAGCTCGGAAGGAACACTGAACGCATGCGTTGCGCTGCGTACTTTGGGGTCGCAAGTCGTTGTTCCTGTGTGGCGGGATTTGTCGGTAAACGCTCACGATATTACTTGTCTGCTTTCCTGCAGCTCCCGGCACGTCACCGTTCTATCGCGTGGAGTGCTTTGATTGGCCCGACGTCTGCGCAAAAATGGGCATCGTAACCTATCCCCGCTTGTTCTTCTACCTCGGCGGCGGCGAAGACCGCGCATCCATTGAGTACAAAGGACCGTGGGACGAAGCAAAGATCAACCAGGCCGTTACAATGTGAGCTCTGCTTGCGATGAGTCTTAGGTTTGCGGGAAACGGCCGCGTTGGTCGGAGTAATTTCGAACTTAGATTGGCATCGAACTGAACAGCGGTTGTGTTGTGGCGGAGAACGTCTGTGAATGTTTGTCGTGACCTTTTCCTTGCCTCTGTAGCAGTCACGTAAGCGCGACAGCTACATGAATACGAAAGAGAAATGAAATTCCATCATTCGCCCGAAGCATAACAGGAATCACTAGCATAAAGCTAGTGAGACGTTTCTTTGGGCGAAGCGGCTGGCGCGATAGCATCGATCGCTCCCGCAATCAAAGCCTTCCTAGTTCGAGACCTCTTGAAGCAGTACATCCCCACTGCTTCACCTCGCTATGTGAAAAAGATAGAGCTGGCTCTGTTGCCGCCGTGAGAAGTCTCGTGAGCTAGCTTGCTGCAGGAGCCATTGCAGCAGCATCGCGTGTTAACCGAAAAAAACGTAATTTTCGCCTGCTCGGTTCGAAGTCGAACGAGCGAAGCGTTGTATTGTTGCGTCAAAGCTTCTTCGCGCAACTCATGAAGCCCGGACGCCGAAATCTCACGCGCAGCGAAAAGCAGCGGACGAAAACCGCGTACGTCTGACGCCGGACTGTCTCTTGCAGATACAGCTTGCCACGACCATTCGTTATTGATTCGTACACGAAAATAGAAAACTTGACCAACACCATCCCCGTGCTTGTTGGCTTGACGACCACAGATGCCGGTAAGGTCAGCTGAAGCGTCGCGGCTGTATCCCGCATCGTATTGTTGCGCGTCTTTACTGAAACTTGTCCTTCGTTTCAGCGAACTGTTTAGCGCAGTGGTTCTTAACCGGGGCGCACGCCTCCCCAGGGGGCGCTGACCCTTACGCGCTCTACAAAATGTAAAGTTTTTGAACGAGAAAGTGTTCGGTCCAATTTACTTATTTAAAACTCAGGGGGGCTTGAAACACAGGACAATAACTTAGGGAGGCGTGGTAGAAAAAAAGGTTAGGAACCACTGGTTTAGCGTGTGTTTGCAGCAACTTCCCGCACCGCGAAAGATTTAAAAAAGCTATTAAGAATCGGCGCGATTCTTTTATGTCGCCGTGGTGTAATCGCAAGAGCGCGTATTTCAAACACAACTGGCACGATCTAAATCTTGCCAAAATTTTCTTTTTATCTGGTTCCGGCTCGCGAAAAAATGTTGATGAAGAAAAGTGTTCAGTCGTCTCGGCAGCAGAACGCGGTAAGATTTTCGTCCAATGTTGCGCAGGCATTCAGGCTTTCACCACCGCGGCCAGGCGATCAGGGACGACCTGCCTCTTCGTACTTCCTGAAAATGGCGCTGTTGCCAAAAAAGTGTGAGTTGATTTCTTGGCTTTTTTCTGCCAAGAGTCGTAATGCAGCGCCAACCATGAAAGTACATGTTCAGGCTGGAGGTGATCCGCAACAAAGCCGTTAAGATTTTGCGAGTTTTGCGGTTCTGGGCGAAGTGTGCCTTTGCGAAGGTTTCGTTTACCGCTTTTAATAGCGACTGTTGCGCTATAGCTTTTTCTGTCGGCAACGAAGGTAAAAGGTATAATGTTCGCAATCCTGTTTTTCTTGTTCGCTAGAATTTGGCCTACCGTTTGACTTGCCTACTAACTTGGTTCCATGTAAGTGATTGCTTCAAATCTTTGTATTTGAGTCTTTCGCATAATTTAGTGACGTAGACGAAGCTTTCAGCAGTTCGGTTTTAACCTTGCTGTACTCCCTTGCAAGTGTTAAGAGCTTGGGCGTGAAGAATTGGAACGGAAAGGACACCTTGCTTGGCACATACAACGGCGAATCCGACGCTACTTCTTACAAAACCGCGGAAGACGTAGACAACTTCCTCGCATCAATGGAGAGCGAGGATGTGGTAATTTGGTTGCGCAAGTATCTGTTAACGAAAACGTACAATTTGACAGTTTTGATAAGTCGTAAAGAGAACGGGGTACTAGGAGGAGGGGCCTTGGTGCTGCAAGCTTTAACCTCGTTTTTGGAAGATATCTTGCAGTGCGAAGAACTTCGCAAGTAGAATTGTACTGCCGCGCAGAGAGCCTGCCGACGACCATCTGGACGTTTAACCGCTATCACTGCTTCATTAGTATCATGTTATAGCAACTGGCTTTATTTCGAGGAAGTGATCATAGCGTGTGTAAGTCTCGCGCTCACCGCGGTCAGGAAGTACTTTTTCCCGACCGCGCACATGTTGGCTGCAGTTTGGAAGCAATCGAGCTGCCATATGTGCGGCTCATCACCGTTTGGCTTTAACGCTTCATCGCATGAAGAATTCACTTCCTTGTCACGACGCTGCATCGCAAGATTGTCATGTGGTGCACTCAGGATTTAAGAAAACAAAAATTTCAAACGAATATGTTCAAAGATAACGCACTTGTGTTACGTGCTTTGGTCAAAAATATTTTGATCTTCTATTATGATGTCACAATTGTCCGCGTATCTCTGCTACCCGTTCTTTGCGGTCAGCAACTGGGAACTTCAAAAACGCGGCTCCAGGAAAGTGTTGCAGGGAAGTAGCGACTCAGTCTTGGTGCAGATGTAAAATTGGGTTAGTTGCTAAGCTACGAAAATCGCATTTTTCAAAATCAAACCCGTTTTTGTTTCCTCGAGGACTTTCCACATTGCGGCAGGCTCATCAATAATGGCACTTGGTGTCTGTGAATGTCGAGCTCAAGTTTAGACGAAATGGATGAGACTTACGATCCTGTTTGACGCTTTTCCTTTACCAGCAGTTTCTCATTCAAAGAAAGATATGTTTTAAGACGATTCTCACCGAATTTTGAATTAAATGATCCAAGCTGTCATTCGACCGTGATACGCAGTTTTCGTGGCTCTCCACCCCATTCGTTTGATTTGCTTGCTTCGAATACGTGTCGTTGACAAGACGGCGATCACCAGCAGGAATGTCAACTGATCGCACCTCGTTCGTTTTCTTTTCTCAGGTCGAACTCACGGGGTTGAACTTCGACAAGATTCTTGGCCAGAACAAGCCCGTTCTGATCCAGTATTACAACTCATCACGTGACAACACATGGGCTCGACAGCAACAGAAGCTGTTGGACGTTTTGAGGAGCATGGTGACAAAAGCAAAGTTCTCGTCTAAAGTCGTCTTTTCGTGGATGGATTCGTACGTTTCCCTGTTTTAATTTGAGCACTTGCATTTACCCTGCTTGCAACAAAGCTGTGGATCCACTTCCGACATGACCAGCATGGCGTTTCTTTTTAATTGCCTGTAACGCAAACGAGACATATTTACCCCTTTGTTTACATCTGACTTCGTAACCCCCCTGCATCTTCTGAGCAAAAAGCGTTTTGATTCGGCCAAAATCATTCGGAAAGCCATTATTATTACTAAGCTGCGTTTGGACGCCTGCGTGAACGCTCCGAGAAATTCTCGGCTGCTTCGCATTTATAAGTTGTTCGTTGCTTGAAGCCACGCTGGCCTTAACGTTCCGCAAGGGCCTCAAATGAAGTCGAATTTTTGCAGTGTGCTGCATGCGCGTCAGTCCCATGCAGCTGTGGGTGAGCTGGAGCTTAGAACGGATCTCCGATACGCGAAACAAACTGACTGCTTCTCATAGAAAAGACGCTGGCCCACCTTCCGGGCTTAGTGCATGCAGCAGAACGCCCAAGATGACATTGCTCTTTGATGGTTTGCGCAGATCGCCCGGCTCTGCAGGGGAACACACATTGTACATGCACTCTGGTGGAGAAAACCTCAACGTGCCGTTGGCTTTCTTCGATAAGAAGGTAAAAAGTATCGAGCAGAAGTGGTTCCACTGCTGTTGTTTTGTCAGTGTTCCAACTGACCCGGTAGCGACGTGATGACACACACGTGCAGATCGCGTTTAAATTCTCGTTCGCAATTGCTCGGCGCGGTCTTCTGAAATCGCCGTTACGTTCACTCACGTCTAGCCTCTTAAATGCTCTGCTGCCTGCAGAGGTGGGCGGCCGCACATGCGTACATAATGCATATTTCGAGTCTACGTTAAAGTGACTTTTGTCGATTAGATTAGAATTCTCGAGATTTTATTCCACACGTTTCATTCGAAACCGCATTTTTGCTCAACCGGAAGTGACTGTTGTGTAATATATACGCCCTTCCCCTTGATAAAATATAATGTATTATATGCGACCCCCGGTAGCAATACAGTTTTCAATGTAGCCCTCCGTAGAAAATGTTTGCCCACCCCTGCTCTACTGTATCGATCGTGCCACGTCTGCCATGATGCCTTCTCCAACCACGTGCGTTCAGCGTGTTCATTGCGAACAACCGGATCAAACCGGTTTCTATCTTGACACAACCTGGGGACCAATCAGCTGACGTGGTTGTTCCACGGCCTGGCTTACCTTCGTACGAGTTTTTACTGCTCGACTTTGTCTCTTACCAGGAAGGTACGGTGTCGATCACTTCCTTCCATGAGCAAACGAAGGAAAGCGCTGTCGCTCAGTGGATAGACAGCTGCTTGCGAGGAAAAGAACAGATATCTTGTAAGGCGGTCATCGAAGAACTTGTGATGTTGTTTTGAACGCGATGTCGCTGTTAACAGGAGTCTTCAATGTTTTGCTTTAAAATATCACGAACCGTTTAGTTTAAAACTGCAACACTTGTGCCCTGGCGAAGATCAGTGAGTTTTGTCTGTTGTTGGAAGGGCCAGGATCTAATAAATCAGCGTCAATGATCCGACCTATCGCACCTTTTGCTTGTCAACTCTTGATTAATAAGTACTGCTTTCTAAACTTGATATCGGCGCGACCTGGTTGCGTTTTGTTAGTTTGCTGTCACCCTCCCCCGGGGCGTACCGAGTTAAGATGGCGTCCGGGGCAAGAAACAAGTTTGGCGCCCCCCGATGTTCAAACGTGAGATCTTTCGGAAGCATGTGTACTCTATTGAAGAAAGTACTTATAACATTGTTGGGACTTTTCCGCGCCCGGGAAATTGTGCCCCCCTCGTTACGCCCCTGATCTCTCGAACAAACCCGCAGACACTGAACCAGTCGAGCGGGTTGGCGATTCTTACCGGAGTGAGTTGTCGCTGATTGGTTTGTCGTGTTGCGCAGACTTGTTGCTGATTGGTTGGTTTGTCTTGTTGCGCAGACGAGCTGCGCAAGCACGAATGGAAAGGTCGCCTGCCGGGCTACAACTTCTTGGAAATGATGAAAAAGGACGGAACATATCCGACGCCTGCAAGCGCACCTGGAGGAAGCAGGGACGAACAAGAAGAGCCGCCCAAGTCGTGAGTTGCTTTTCGTACTTTTTTCGGTTGTTGTGGAAACAGTATCGACGTGACTGCGCCATTGTTTGCTGCTCTTTGTCTTCCGTCGCTTGGAAACGTCCAGGAAGGACAGACGCAAAGAAGGCGACAAAAATTGCGAACGACTTTCATCGTTTGTGTCTTCTTGCGGCAGCGGGTATTTAACACTTATGCGATTCGATGATAGAAGTTATAGAACTGATCCCGGAACTGCAGCAAATGTGTCTTAAGTGAAGCACTGCTTATCCTGAGCAGCTCAAGGCTTCTGTCTTTCAACAAAATGCAAAGCGTTTGTTAGAAAGAAGCGATCCTTGCGTTTGCGAAAAATGACAGACTTAAAACAGTGCACGTTCGTCTCCGAGCGTGGTTTTCGGTTTCGAGCAATGGCACAAAACAGGTTAATCATTGCAACAGGAGCTTTTTTGTGCCCAAGTATGTTTGCCGCCTGTGAAAGGTAGCGTGCTGCTGTCATACTCTGACAGGCAGGACGGAGAGACAGCGTCTTACAGAAAGAGACCTGAATCACGTTGTGTAATTTAAGGGTGACGTCGATACCATTATGGTTTACTGTGCGGTATGCGCCGTACTTGTGTTGTTATTTGCAGCAGCAGGCTCGTATCTTTGAATCTCAACAGTCGCTGTAATGATCTACACCATGGGTCTCCAAACTACGGCCCGCGGGGGCCCGCGAGAGCCCATTTTCATCAGGTCCGGAAAGACATTTTGCCAATAATGAAAATTTAATCTGTTTACGGAGAACTTGTTGGTTTGGTAGAATGCAACATGTCCCGAAACAATCACATTACGTAAGATGACCGGCCCTCGAACTTTTGTGACATAGCTTATGTGACCCTCTGACAACAAAGTTGGGAGACCCCTGATCTACACGAACACTCCGCCCGCGAAGTAACAGAAAATGCAAAGCAGTGATACAGAAAGCCCTTGTCAAACCAATAGGTGTTGTTTTCATTGAATCTCGTGCGTACACGTTTAATTGGCCTTCGTCGGCTCAGCGCGCTTCGTCAAAGCGTCGTGCGTTCTTCTTGCTTTGATTTGACGATTGATTGACTCACGCGCTGCAATCTTTTTTGTGCAAGTGCACGAGTCAGAGGACGCCGGCGCGGCCATGGCGCCACTGGACCCGCCGAAGAACAACAACAACAACCGCCGCCGAAACACACGGAACTATAGGACGTGCCTGCCGCGTGCCACAAGTCACCCGCGCAGATCCTGATAAAGACTCATCTTCGCAGCTGTTGGTGGAAGTCACTGCGCTGCGACGTAGAGACAATCGTGCAAAGTGATAACAACAAAGACACAAGACTTTGTTGCCTGCTTGCTTTCCTTTTAAATCAGTTGTTTAGTCAATTCCTTCAGACCTACGGATAATGGTTGGAGAATTGCGAGACACTGTTGCCAAAGTGTCTGTTTGAGCGTGTTTTTTCTTTTTTTCATTCGTTTGCAAGAAATTTTTTTCTACGGATTTTTTAAGAATCGCTATTTTGAAAGCCCCACCAGTCAACAAGCAGATTTCAACCCGCGCTTGCCCCCCACCGAAGCTCTACGAAGTCTTAGTCATGCTGTGAAAAGTAAAACGAAACTTTTAAAAGGCGTCGCTCTTCGTAACTCAACCGAAGTAATTGAAACGACACTATCTTCCTTGCGCCTCACTTCCTGTCACTCTCCACACATGCCAAAGTTGCGACTGTGTAGTGAGCAGTGGGAGGCAAAAGAACCTGATATGATTCGTTCCTTGTAAAGTGTAACATCTTCGCCTTCGATTAATTTTGAAAAAACAAGAGATTAGCATCGTTGATCCCGTGCAAAAATAACAACATCCTACTTCTGTGCGTACTTTTTTTAACCACACCTGTTGCAACTTACCGCTATTTGCAGCAGTCATTCTGCATTGCACAGGTCTCTCTCTGGCGTTTGACGAAAACCCTGTCGCGTTTTTGAAGTAAGTTAGTATGCTTTCAGAACAATTTACTCTCGGCGATGAACACTCAAGTCACTGAAGCTACTCCATATCTGGAGACACCCAAGGCAGCCCTGACTTCCGGCAGTTAAACATTTTTTTCATTTCATCACACGAGACATTTTTCGTAATGAGGAGAAACAGTTAGCAAAATACCTAGTGGACATGGTTGTATGGTCGATGAACATCTACTTTCCGGTTTTGTGATATCGTTTAACTGTCGTTAAAATCAGACCGAAGTTTTAACCTTCGTTGTTTGCCATACTGTCAAGTACATCCTCAGAAATGCATGTCTGCTTATCTACTGGCTGCGTTCATTTTCGTATAGGGTTTGCAAAAATTGTATGTTCCTTAGTTTCTGATCTACCATTCCTTCCACCGTCTGTTCACCGCACTTTTACCTACTTGTGCAATGAGATTAGGAATCAAAGTTCTGTGGTGATGTGTCTGACTCGCACTGTTTTCTGAGATGTCGGCTATAACCGGATACGTGTGTATTGCAATTTTATGAGACTGCCTTTGTAGTGCAATAAAGTTTTGCCGAACGTGTGCTGGCTGGAAGAAATCCACCGGACTAGCTTTGATTTGGTGACAACAGTGTTGTAGCCAGGATTTTTGACGAGGGTGGCAAAATTTTGAGGCACGGGGTCAGGGGCGCAACGAGGTTAGATGGCGCCTGGGTCAAGAAGCAATTTTGGCGCCCCCATGTTCGAAACAGGTCTTTCGGAAGCAAATGTACTGCATTGAAGAAAGTACTTGTGACATTGTTGGGACGTTTTGGCACCCCCGCAGCCATTCGGCTCCCGGGGAATTGCGCTCCCCTTGTTACGCCCCTGCACGGGGTACAGGTTTAATCTGCGGAAACATCACAGACTTCCATAAATTTTCATTGAAAGAGCCAAAAGGTTTAATCCCGAATTTCACCAAAACATGAAGCGTGACAGTGCTTACGAAAATCCTGCTTATTCTTTTCGCAATTCGGTAAAAGTTTGTCTTGGGTATATGGGGAGGCGTCGCTCCTGCGATTGGTTACGGCAACAAAGGTACTAAAAAGATCCATTTGATTCAATGCCAAATATCAGGCGATGGTGCTACCGAAACACTTGACTGAAGTGTAGGCAAAACAAAGTAAAAAATCTCTAGATTTTTAGTTAGCTTAGAAGTACTGTACAACTTTCGCAAGATACTATCTTCGCACTTGTTCAAATGGACTGAATCTAGTATCAATGTGCACAAACATTTGCCGTATGGTTAGTTCCAGAAACTGGTGAATTTCAGGAAACAATTTTGCGGCTGTGTCTGACTGACGTTCTTCATTAAATACCTTTGCTGTTCATCCAATGGGTACATTACGTGCAGTGGTGTGTTTAAAGTAGGGGTGTCAAACATACGGCCCGCGGGCCAAAACCGGCCCGTTGCGAGGTTGAATCCGGCCCGCGGGATGATTTTGTAAAGTAAAAACGTCTTTGTTTGCTTGAGAAATTTATCCAGTTATACTTCGATAACT
>Ga0210059_1002878_pt1 | contig 27237 bp, 21 predicted proteins | sample Ectturendosymbi2_FD_188042 | JGI IMG/M metagenome (GOLD analysis project Ga0210059, IMG submission 188042) | Ecteinascidia turbinata endosymbiont from Florida, USA - Sample 2 (SPAdes) (version 2) | ecosystem: Host-associated > Tunicates > Ascidians > Unclassified | place: Key West, Florida... | reverse complement strand
CTTGTCTCGTGTGTGTTGGGGCGTGTATAATTGCCTCTAGTGTGTTGAAGTTACGCAAGTGTCATACTTTGTTTTATGTGTGAGCTCGCCATGTCTTGTGGGCCTTGCGGCTGAAATCAATAAACTAAACTAAACTAAACCAATGGGCTCACACCCGTCGCCTTTGTCTGAGGCGTAACTGACGGGGAGCAGGGGTTCGAACCGACTCCCCTGGCCAACTAAATGTAAAAACCGGGCCTCCACTTAGCTTATATTTCGGTTTTAATATGCTTTTGGCTTTCAGCAGGTTGTTGTTTTTTTTGCGTTTTTCGGAGGTTTCGGAGTGTTTTCCGGTGATTTCGGGCTTTAATATAGCCATCAACATCCAGATTTACTATTATTTCTCAACTCTTTTCTGAGTGTTGGCTAGTGGGCCCCCTTTAGCTAAGTTTTCCTTCCTTAATACAGATATGTGCAAGTTTGAATCGATAAAAGAAAGCAGAACCCTGTCGGCTGATTCCTAAATGTTGCAGCAATCTTAAATCTTTTATATGTCGTAAATGGTTTGTTTAACAAAAGTAACAATAAAACAATCACTGATTTTTGGTTTGTTTTCAATCCCATGCTCTAGCACCACATGGTGTCATAAAGCCATCTGCTCCGCTGTTCGTGCTCAGAAGATGAATCAAAGGTGTTCCACCAAGTGCGGTGTAAACTCCAACATTTCGAGAAGTTCCTATCAATCTTTTCCGCACACTGTTCCCCGCATAACGTACACATAGGTATGCATATTCCGTAATAGGCCCATGTTATCACATGCCGTCATGGAACTAATTTGCCTTGGCCGCAGTCACTTCAGCAAACATGTTCTTATTGTATTACCCAAAATTACCTCACAAAACGCAATGTCGTCAGGACCCTGAGTATACTTGCTTATTGGAAGATTCGCTGTGTGCAAGTGATCTGTAGTTTGTAAGACCTTGGCAAACTGTTGTAGATTTTTGCATGTAATCATGACTTCATTGTTCGAGTCTTTTTCCTTCTGCGAAAGACGAAGCAGATTTGGAAAAATATGAGCCGTACGCCACAATTCTTTTGTTACTTCGAGGGTTTGGGGGATAAAGTCTATTTTTCCACGTAGAACCAACGAAACCATGTCAATCGTCATGTTGCGAGGAAACTTTGACTGTTCTACTTTATTCCGTAATCGGGTCAGGCTTGCGAGGAAATCTTCAGTTCTTTCATTCAGGCATCGCAGTCAGGTATATTGATTGCCGCGTAATTGCGCCTGCAGCAGACCCAGTACATTTGCCTCTCCTACACAAATTTGTCCACAGCAACCACAGCAATGCCTTCCAGTGGCAAACCCTGATATCGCAAACGTTGCTCTGCAAATGGCGCGATCCAGTCCAACGGTACAATTTGGGCAGTTATTATACCCTGAAATGCGCATAAACAATCAAAGCATGCATCGGCCATTTGGGTCAAAATGTTAAAAATATTTTACATATAACATCAAGTTAACACTAGCAAAAAGCAGGCTAATATTAAGTTTAACTTCATAAACCCACCAAGCAGCGATGCAGCAGGTGAATAAATGGTTACTTCTTCAGAGAAACTAGCATACAAGTTCAGGGTAAACAACGAAAATCAAAAGATGCTTCTACAAATTATATGGTCATACAAAACAAAAATAATTATCTTTCTCAGTGTGAAACTGGCATTTCATGATCTGTGGATTGAAACTACTTTGATAACCACGTTTAAATGACACTTTCGAACACTTGGTAATACTTGCTGTGATTACAGCTTGTCATCCCTGATGAGAACAACAAAACGGCAATGAATTCAAAAAATTGTTATTTATATTTGTGTTCAATTGTTCCCTGAGCATAGACAGGAGCCACGGGGCCGAGGTTCCATATTTAAAGACAAAAATGTACCGAACTCCGAAAAGAAGAAACAGGTTTTTCGTGAATTTCGCCCACAATTTGCAAAACAGTTGATTTTTTCTCTTGTTTTGCTGCAGTCTTGACCTTTCTTTGATAAAAAAAATCTGGCATTGTCTGATATTGCCGCTGACTGAGCAAAACAGCAAGCTTAAACAACGGATTGTTATTTGAATTACTTACTTCTGAAATCAGGTTTTTAGCAACTTTTGGCTCCCCAATCAAAAAGTTTGATCATCCCACTTGTCATGAGCGCATACAAAATCCTATTATCACAAAGTTTTGGACAAAATGTGCAGATCACTCGGACTCCAGTAGGATTTTTTGATTGTTGGTACCGTTGAGGCTGAAATTACTTTTCTATAGCAAAAACAACCCGCTTATTGCCACAGCAAATTTTTCACATATTTTTCCACGTCTTTCCCACAACACCAAGAGGTGTTTCTGATAGATGAACATTTTGTGAGTTATTCACGACAAACCGCTCAATTTCCTAAATTTAATTATTTTTATCGGCAAGATACATTGCTAGTTGTGGTTGAGCTGCAGTGGCGAATTTCTACGCTTGTTGAAACAGAGATTTGCAGTAATTTTATTAATTCTTACTTTCCAATAGGACATTCCATATCGCATTGTGTACCAGTAAAACCCACATCGCAGTGGCATGCTCCGCTTGTTACGTCACATCCAAGAGAATGCGATCCACAGTTGCATATGTTGGAGCACGTGTTACCCCAGTAGTTGGGTGGGCAACCCTGCATAAAGTTCGTGAATACTTGTAAAGGGTTGGGAGGTCCACAACCGAAATAATTTTGTTTCACGTCATCATTCATGACAAACGTTATTGCCAACAAACGATGCGGCTTACATCGTTACGTGAGGTGAAACAACGAAGTCCTTTCTTCAATATGGTATTTTTTGCTTACGTAGAAAGAAATGGGCATATTTTACAGATGTACATTTCGTTTTCGCCCAAAACGCATCCTGTCGTTAACAAGAAAAAATGAATACGTTGCATATATACGCAATTTACCATTGTGACTAATCACATTAATTGTAGTAATCAAGACATATTTTAAGTCTGGATAAATGTACGATTTATGCCGTCTGTTTTAAACAACAATTACAATAAAACTACGTAAACTACGTAAAAAGAGGATTTACATTTTCACAATGCTGACCACTAGCGGCAGGTGGGCAATTGCAGGTACCGGTCTTTGAGTCACACGAATGACCGTTGCAGTCACATTGCATTTGACAACCACTTCCCCAATTTCCGTCTAAGCACTCTTGATCGCATTGCTCTCCCATGTAACCTGCAGCAGGAAATGGGACGAAATGTATTGTAAGCATAAAAAGTCTAAGCCAATACCTTATTTTCGTTCGATTTTTATGTACTTGTTGATTTCTTATAAATATCGGACAATTGAGTTAGTCTTTTTGTAATAATATGTTAAAGTAACCATTACACCGAAGTTTTTCCATAAAAATTACGGAGCATAAAACTTGCGTCAAAAATTATTTGAAAAAAACTTGTTCATACTGTTTAGCCTTCAAGCATCGCAATTCTGATTTAGCATGAACATGGCAAACTGGTTCATTTATTCACAGTCGTAAATTAGACCATTACGTTAAAATAAATATGATGGTAAGTGGCCAACTATGTTTCTGTGGCCTTTGTCCTTCTGAAATAAACAGCAAAGTTTATTTCTATAGAAATGGGCCTTGAAAAATTGTGACTCTGCAAAATTTCTTACGAAAGACACAGCCATTCTGACAATTCTACGTTCCAAGGAGCTGAAAGCGAAACATTTTGGTGGCAAATGCAAAATTCATGCATATGTGTACTTGGTTGAAACACTATGCCTTTGTTAAAGCAATGTGATAAGCTGGAACTTGCGATGTATGTACATTATATCGTAGGTAAGCATCATGCTGCTGTTAGAGCTATTAACAAATTTTCCTGCCAATGCCTGTGCAGCTTCTCTTACCTGCATAGCATTTACAACTTCCATCTAAAGGAGAGCAAGCGCCGTTTTGACAAGAGCAGTGGTAGTGGCAGTTAGGTCCCCAGCTTCCGGTTGGGCAGGTACTTTCACAAGAATCACCAATATAACCTGGTGCGCAATTGCAAATCCCTGTCGATTGGTCGCATTGAGGTAACTGGCTATCTTGAGTCTGCCACAAAAACGCAGGGATTTTTATTTTACCAGCTGATAAAACAAAAATGGCGTCAAAACTATGTAAGGTGAAGCAGGTTTGCAACAGATGGTGTCGCACAAAGTCGGAACAATCAATTGTGAAAACAACTGAAGGTACTGTATTAGGTTCAATCACTCAGCTCCATTACCCTCACATTGCATAGGGGCTAGTATGCAATTTCTGGTGGCATGGTGCTCGACCTGACGTAGTGTAGATTTCTTTGTCCCACACGGCCGTGGCGTGATGCAACTCTTGATATCGCTCCGTTCAAGAGGCTGACGTGGCGTAAACTAGGTTTAGAGAGTCAGAAGTAGTCTTTGCAATTGCACGTTTAAACTATTTTGTGTAAATTTCGAAGTTACTGGATCAGTTGAAGTCATGCAGTATTCAGACAAGTTTACATTTTGATATGTTAAAAGTGTAGCCTATACAGCGAACTTGTCATCAGGGATTGACATTGGTTTGTTTTACTTAGGTGACTTAGCAATTGGTTAATCGTAACTCGGTGGTACCGTGAACTTTTGTAAAGCACTCTCATGCTAACTAGCCCACTTCTCTTAGTCCTCATTCGATATCTCTTAAGCTTGCTGTTCACGACTAACTGGTCCAGAAAACTTGTTTGTTGGTGACTTTTGAACTGAAATGCTTACACAAATGGATTGTAGGTTGCTTGCGTTGTGTAACCTAGCTGACATCTATTGAATGTCGTGTTCAAAAATAAAATTGTTTGGAGATTGGTAAAATAATGTTTTCGCAAGTCACAGCATCCAGTAAAGACATATTAATTTGAACATAATCACAAATTTTGCAAAAGGCGTTGAGCTTGAAAATGTTGAAACTTGCAAATATCACAAAAGTAATTTTGAAAGGTACACACTGGACGTTACGTGATGACATCTCAAAACAAACTGTAAATGGCCTAAAACTGTGAAAACGAAACACGTGGAAAAAGCAAAATTTTCTTATATTTAAAAATGTCATTGTGCATAAGGTTCTTTGCACAAACAAATTTTTTTTGGAAAAAAATCATTTTAACAGATAAATTCTTTGAAATGGAAAAAAATATTTTCTTAAAACAAAGATTTTTCAAAAATAATTTCTCCAACAAAAAATTTCGTGACGAATTTTTTTCTTTACTGCGCCCAATTCCGTCAACGAAGTGTTTCCCAATGAAGTTTGGGAAAAACCCACTTTGTAAATTAATGTGTTGTATGCTTAGTTTTTATTGATAAAACGCTGAAACCACAACAAAGCCGCCCAGATGACACCTTTTTTGTTGACTGTCTACTTCAGTGATTCTTAACCGGGGAGCGCCTCCCCAGGGAGCGCCAATAAATTTCCGGAGAGGCGCGAGCCTTTACGTGCTCTACAGCATGGAAAGTTTGATCAATGAATTTACCAATAAATACATTTGATTTTACAACTTATTTAATGTCAGGGGCGCTTGAAACAAAGGGCAATTACTTGAAGGAGGTGTAGTAGAGAAAAGTTTAAGAACCACCAGTCTATTTCTTTCGCGCATCCCACAGAGGCCGTTGGGCGTGGCATAGCAGCTTCACCATAGTATCATATCAAGAATAATTTTGAACGGCACTTCGTAACTTTTTTCAACAGACTGCGAAGGGGTTTACTTGCTTTCCCGTTGGCAAAATAGTTACACGCCTTGAAACGTTTTGAAAAACTGACCTTGGTTAATTAAAACATTACGAAAAAAGTTGGATATCAGAAACAGGGATGCTAATTTTAAAATGCGCTGGTCGTTTTGGTATGCCCCCTACTCCCCAATCCCCCAATCAGCTCTTCTGATTCCGCCATTGCAATGAATTCAAAGTAGAGATTTCGTTTAATTAATAGCCTGTCCTGAAGCCGCACACCTTGCTTTATGAAGAAGTATTCTGGTGCGAAGGGTTAGTAACAAGATGACCAAAATTTTGCGATCAATACATTTTCATTTGTGGTTCAAAAGCATTTGCACTGTGTATATTTTCAATTAGATTGACTGTTTTCCATGTCACATACATTTTCGTTTAATAACACGTTGAACCATAGTATGAAACAAATAAGCTTGCACATCTGCTGTAGCAGCTTATGTTGAATGCCCTTACTATAGAATAGAAGCGACACTTAAACTTCTTAGATGCTTACAAATAGTACATACCACGTGATCACCACACGAGCATGACTGAGCACAATCTCGACCCCATTTCCCATCATCGCATCCATACTGACATCTGTCTCCAACAAAGCCTGGCAAGCACAGGCACTGACCTGTTTGCGGGTCACAATTCTCTGTATTTGAGGTGATGCATGCACAAGACTTGGCACAATCTGTAGAACAAACATATCACTCATGTTTAGCACCATTTTTCATAACCTACAAACACTTACCTATAATGCTGCGAAGAAGCAAAAGAGTTCGGTTCTCAGGATGCGAAAGCGATAATCTTAAGAAATCAGAGCTCAGCCTAAACATTTACGTGACCCGTAAACTGAAAATTTGCGTGTTTTTATTTGTTCGAGAGCCAACAGTTTGGCGAAATAAGACCATTGCTAATATGGGCGACGTTTGTCATAATTTTTGCCACTTTCAACTTTTGGTTGTGGGCCTACTTATTTACTTTAGCAAACTTTGTCACATCAACACTGCATAATTCAATCTGTCAGATAAGAAGATAAGTTAATGTTCATTAATATTTTTGTCGAGTAAGTTTTTTTCGACTGTAATCAATTCTAATTGCAACAAATTATTTCCAGCACGGGCAACCTATGTTGTGGCGGGTTTGGCATTCCGCAACATAAACAAATTCGGAGGGTGTATGAAGGACCGAAAAGCAACGATTCTTCATTCAAGTTGTACCACGGCAGGAGCAATTTATGACATTACCACTCTACGATATTGGTTTGGTAGTGATCAGGCCCGTAACCAGCTTGGGTCACCAGGAATGGCGAAGAATTTTCTGAGAGGGGCCCAAATTTTTTGAACTATGTTCAATAATTTTAAACGATGTCCAATACATTTTTCCAGGGGGGGGCGAAACATTTTCTAGGGGGGGCTTCGCCCCCCTGGTTACGGGCCTGGTAGTGATTCTCCTGAAACAGACCCTTTGTATCTAGAAGTATAGCATATCTTCTACCATAAAGACTTTGATAAACCAAGAATTAAAGCAGAAACACCGACAACATCCCCGGAACCAACAACCAATCAGAATGCCTGAAGTTTCATCGTCATCCGTCAAATTGGCTTGTTGGTGTGACATGTCACTGTTTTCCGTTCGGACATTCAAACGTGGCGCGAGCCTGGGCAAGGCTTCATCTCCAGGAGTTTGCCATCAACCGACAAACATTCAAATTATAAGAAAGAAACGAGCAGTCACCGCCCGATGATTGGAACCTAAGTTAAGGGACGCTGCCTACAACACCTGGAAGCACGGTTTGTGTGTGCATGCACGCGATACCCTGAAGGGCGATGTGAGGGTGCACTCTCATCTTTTCCAAAAACTCAAAGCGAACCTTAATTTTTCCAAAAAACACACTGATGAAAGCATTTGCTCAAGAATTGATGCACAGTATTTATTCGATTGTTACCAGCCCTTGATTGTAAGCCGCAGTCGAACATAGGTTACCTAACCTCTGAGATACTTTCGCATACTAGCACGTTTCGTGTTCTAATTGGTGAAGAGGCACTTTTGCCCGCCTGTGCCAATTCAAGCCGGGGAATCGAACCATCATGATTACTAGGGAGAGAAACGTCTTTGTCTGCCAATTGCCAACGCCTAACCCCTTAGGCCAAAGAAGCGCTTCCCTCGTCTTTTACAGATCGAGGCGTTATATGTTTCGACTCAGCCCTCAGGCCTTCCCTTCTCATTGCTGCGCGGCGTCATCTCACATCCGTTTGATAGGTGCTTTCCGCCGAGGAGTTCCCTTGGACTTTGTCGATACGCTTATCGAATTTATCTCTGTATGTAATGGCCCTAGCGCCATTACATTGGCAACCCTGGTAATGATGCTTACACCTCCACAGCTGCCTTCTGTTCATCATAATCTCTCCTGTGACGGATGTGCACGTACTGCTGAAGAGAATAGAATGGGAAAAGAGAGTGTGTTGGACAAAACGTAGCCAAGGAAAGACTGAGCGTCTTCTATACCTTTCCATAAGGTTAGGAAATTAAAAATGTAAGCCGCCCTTGATTATAAGCCGCATGAAATGATGAGAAAAAACTTTATAAGCCGCGGTTTACAATCGAATAAATACGGTCTCAGACGAATTTCTTCAGATAGGGTGTGGCAGTTGGATGGAGTTGAGCTCGTGTCGCCCGCTGGCATTCGGAGAGTCTTCTACTGCTACACGCTGTCAGTGGGGTCGGATTCATCTGGTGTATACTATGGCTGAGTTCCAGGGTTGTCAGGTAGTCATAAGCACAAAAGGCCAGATCAACCCTTAAAAAAAGCTAAATCGTACCGAAAAAAGCCAAATATACGATAAATACACAAAGACACCTTCAAAACACCCAAATGCGCTTTTAAAAGGCAATATGTAGGCTACATATTTTATACGTAAAAAGAATAAAGCTCACTCCATTAATGAACTTCTCGAAACTTTTGGATTTTGCTGAAGGGTAACTTGAAACTGCAAATTTGTAAGCATGTAATAGCAAAACAAAAAATTATAAATTCTCGTGCAGAGTATCCAATGAAAATTTATCATTCTGTGTCCAGAAACAGTGTCTAGAAATCTGCCAGTGCCCAGAAACCTGCCAAAATCATCTTTAAATCTGCCAAATGGACATAAAAAATCTATGTGGCCAAAAAAAGCCAAATTTCATTTGACCTTTTTACAAAAATAAAAAAAGGCCAAAGGAGTTGAAAAAAGGCCAAAAATTACAAATTTGGCCTCAAAAAATCCGAACTGGCAACCCTGCTGAGTTCTCCACTTACAGCAAAACAATGGCAATAGAATGACTTTCTGGTGGTGTCTTTGGGCTATGTGCGCAAAACTGCCTAGATTGGAAGTTGGAGATGCTGAATGCAAAGGAAGAAAAGCTCAATGTGTCTTTGATCCTGAGAGGACGAAGTCGTATTAAGTTAATCATTATTAATACCTTGCGTTCAACTCGCCGATGAAAGGCAAGGGTCACGTAGGCAGAAAAGCAACAGAACTTAATGGACGACGCACTGGTCGTCGAAGGACCAGGATCGCGTACACATGAAAGGAAATCATCCCAGCATCTAAGGGAAGCTTCGCGAGGCAAACTTCAGGTCAACAATGTCGTGTTACTGTGTCTGGTGGTGTAGTCAGGTGCAAGAAAGTACTGTAGTGTCATGGACTCTGAAACGAACTAAAAATCACGGTTTCACATGTCATTTTGTATCGGAAAAGTCATTGTGCAAGAAAAAACTCTTTATGACGTTGTGTGTATTTAATTGTTTTGACGCCCGAGCGAATAAAATACTTTGTGCAGTGAGAAACTGTTAAAACACCCTGACTCTGATTAAATATGGTAAAGCAAGATTGATAATTTTCTCTCATGTCGTCAATTCAGCGGTTAGGTCACAGTTCGGGACAACTTTACCCCTGGGTGTTTTATGCGCCTTAAGTCCTATTGGGGGAAGTGCCTCCTCAGCTGGTCAGTGGTGCTAATTACAATGTCATAAAATCCGACGTAACAGTCATAGTGACAATGGGTCCGCTTGGGCCAATTCGTTTCAATACCACAGTAAATTCATTCAGAAGTTATTTTAAACATTTTAAACAAAGTTTTACTCAGTATAGCAAATTCCATGGTTCTTTGAATCTTTTTCCACATTGTACTTAATCTTGATTTCAATCAGGCAGGTAAGAATTTGCATAGAAATCCTTCAAATACATGCTTTTTCTTGTTTCTTGACTGATTCTGTTTCAAAAACTAAAAGACAATCATCAATTTGAAATTTTCCGACAAATTTTTTTAAATAAAATTTCGTGATACGAATTACAGTAAGTCAAAATTGGACAATGATTACAACTTGGCTCATACCAGTTTTAATAAAATTAACTTATTTACTGACATAAAACAGCCTGCCGACCAAGATCTTTGGGGATCTTTTCAAATTTTTTGCATTATAGTCAATTAAGAGGTTTTAACACCTGCCGACTGTACATTCTGACGCTGTTCATCCCTCTACGGCAACTAGGAAAGATTTCAATGTATATGACGACACAAGCGAAAAAACTTTTTTTAAGAACTGCTCGTAGAGGCGTTTGCATTGACTTGGAAAAAGTTTCTTTCTTCTAAAAATTTTAAATCACAGTTGAAAAAAGGTAAACAGACTGTGTGAACAAGCCACCTCAAGTTAGGGACAAATCTGACGTAGAATGCCAGCGGGCGAAATCATTCAACTACTGCACATCAATAGCCAGAAAAATAAAAACGCGAAACATTTTTTTCTACTGCTTCATTAATATCTGTTATTCAAAAACACACAAGTAGATGTTCTCACGCAGTAGTGAAAATTCTGTACGTAAAACGTAATCTAAGCCAAATCCCCAGCCGCAGGATTCGCTTCTGAAGTATCGCTGAATAGAGTAGTAATGCCAGCATCATCTTGAGTGTGTGGAGAAATGATGAAAGTTATCGTTGACTTTGAAATACATACAAGCATTGGCCAAGTTATTGCGCCAACCCTTCAACTTCGCCATCCCGCCATGTTACGGCAATGATTCACTGCTCGCCTTCATCGAGTGCGAACGCAAGCACAGTGCACATAAAAAAACATATGAAGTACCTGCAAACAATGAACAAAACACAACGACACCCAGTTGGAAATTTATTTGAGTTGAGGCAGAACTTGCCTATGCCTCAGCCACACGCAATTCACTCTCCATGAAGGTGCTTAAGAGAGCTTGAAGTTGGACAATAATATCAAATCAGGAACTTTTGAAACGACGCCAGTCATGGAATTTGCTCCTCGCTTCATTTTTAAAATGGTCTAATCCAGTGGTTCTTAACCTTTTTTACGTATCTTACCCTTTTATCGAAGAAGATTACCAGATCTAGCCCCAATGGTACTCATTCATTGAAAATACAAAATTAATAAACTCTTACAGTTTAGAATGATATATAAAAATTTACATTGGCTGCAATTCATGGTTCAGTAAATTTACCCCTTGGCAGATGAAATTTACCCTCAGGGGTAAATCTACCTCAGTTTAAGAACCACTGGTCTAATCCATCTATATATGGGAAAATATTTGCTGATGCGAAGGTACGCATGGATGAAAACAGATTCGGAGAAGTTAGTTTAACAGATATATGAAGACAAAGGCTTGTCGAATTTTTACCTTGCCCCCATATGTTCTGAGGACATGTTTGACCGCAGTCATCTCCTCGGTATCCAGGCAAGCATTCACAAGTGGTTGTATATTCAGAAATATAACCATCATTCAAGCATTCTCCCCATATGACCTATACAAAATGAAACGTGGGTCATTACAAGACTTGGTCCTGTTGCTACGTTAGTTTAGGTTGGATCAAAACTATATAGTCTGAGAAGGATTCTCTGCGTAAACACAACATGTTTACCAAATTATTCCAAAACTTCATTTGTTTGTCTGGAAATTTCGGGAATAAATTTCGGAAATATATACACACACATATATATATATATATATACATATCGCGAACAAGCAATAACAGAGTGATCTCATCGGTTGATCTCTATTGTTGCTTGCTGCCACAGAGTGTGTCAGGTCTGCGCACTTGCCACTCGGGCTTTCCAATCCCAAGATAATCAACCGCAAGAATATTTTGTGTAAACAAGTACTGATTTTCAAAAACAAATAATACTTTTAAAGTTTGTCTTCTTAAAATAGGTTATTTGCTGATTGTTGCACAACAAGAACGATGTGATTGTGTTGATGCTAAACCTCAATTTTGTATTCTTTTTATTGATTTATTGCTTCATATGACTCATCTAATAAACAGAAACAACACAAAGAGTCATCGCGCAATAAGGTAACCAACCGTCAGTGAACATTAGAATAAATGAAAAAACAATGGCAAAATAACTGATCAATTTAAGCAAAGAATGTCACTGTGTCACACAGGTTTGGTGAAGGACCATGGCGGTCATCTAGTCAACCAAGCCCGTTTATCACTTTTCGAAAAGTGTTGAAAAACAACAGTTGGAAATCAAACAAGCATAGTTAGAAAAACAAACAAACAAACATAAAACACGGTGAGGTAAATTTACAGATGAAGAGAGCATGCCTATGTACACAGAGGAGTAGATCAAATTTAATTGAGGAAATTTGGTGTGGTCAAAAATGTTCAAACAACGTATAAAAATAAAAAAGTTGTTGAGTAACAAAAGAAAAACAAAACAAAAAAGCTATGGAGTGTAATTTCATGCCGAAAAATGGGATGTGCACAGGAAAGAACGAGAAACAAAAAAATAGAGATACATAGAAGCGGGGCAGGACTTTTCGGTCTGGCCTTTTCGGTCTGAACCGTTTCGGTCATGGGACTTTTCGGTCGTGGTCGTTTCGGTCTCGAGACATTTCGGTCAGACCATGAAATCTTGCATGTTAACTTTTTAATGCAAACATACTTAAATCAACGAAAGGTTTTATTTAAAAACACCTCAAACATGATCCAAGATCCAATAGTTAATCGGGGAGCCATGGCCCACTCAGGCTACCCCTTACAATCGCCACTGTGTATAACACCGGCTAGCTTGACATTTCACTTGCCAGACTGTTTTGTCACTTCGCTGCAACATTAATGGGAGTTGGTATAATACCACCTAGCTTGACATTTCGCCTGCTTATATAATCATTTAAACAAACAAATGTAATCAGTTGTTTATGTACAGAAATGTCGCGACCGAAATGTCCCCAGACCGAAACGGCCAGACCGAAATGTCCCGTGACCGAAACGGCTAGACCGAAATGTCCCGTGACCGAAACGACCTAGGCCGAAACGGCTTGACCGAAACGGCCAGACCCAATCGGTCTGACCGAATCGGCCCGACCGAAAAGTCGCGTAACCACAAAGAAGACAAACAAGTTTACATTATTTAAATTGCTGAAAATCTCAGGATTTAGTTTTTGGTAAGTGAGATGTTGCTAAAATACATGATTATGTATCTTTTTCACGTAAGAAGTGTTTTCATTTGACGGTAAATGTGGCAGAAGACTTAAAATATAATCTGGTATTGAAGATACTTCTGTGTATGAAAAACATAGAAGCAACAAAGCTCAATACTTTCTAGGTGAAACTGACCTTTGCTGTCATACTCGGTGTTGCATAATAAGTGCAGACTAATTTTCGACAAAACTTTAATCAGTTTTTGACACATGGTTAAGGTTTATGACGAAATCCCACTTTCCCTCAAAGTTTTGATAAAACATGGCATTTTTATAGCGATATTTTTGCCAAAAAAACTAAGCAAATTCCTAATTTAACGGACTAGTACAGTTTCAAATGCACCGTGTTTTGCATGAACCAGAAAAAAGCTGTATGGAAGCCAAAGATGAAAAGTGAGCATGGAAAAATCTGCAAGATAGATGTTGTCAGTGGAGGTTAAATCAGAAAAGCATTGGATTAGACATAATTTATTATTCATTTGTGCTTTATAGAGTAGTTGACATGAGATAACTGAAGTACAATAAGTGGTTTGTTTTAAATGCAATACCAGGCACCTAGCCAGAAATTTTAATGGGGTAGGGGAAATAATAACAGAGTCTCAACATTTAAATATTTAATGCCCCTTGCTTTTGAAACATCATCCATAAACCGTGCATTTGTCTTTCGTTTCTTTCATGAACAATTGTGTTTAGATTTAAGCAGGCAAATACAAAGTCTGCTTTCATTGAATTGACAAGTTTCAAATGTTTGTTTTCAGTGGAATTTCAAGCTTTTACTTTGGCTAAAAGCCACCACTTGCTCGCAATATTATCATGCGAAAACGCTTGTGAAAATCTCGATGCTGTAAGTGCAAGATTTGCAGTATGTTTTTGCAGTCAATATTGCAGTTGAGCAAGAAGTCATCGTGGCCGACATTGCTATTGCTTTTTTTATATTGCCATGCTTCTGATGTACACCAACACAACTTCAATCGAAGCCGAGTAGCGACTTTACACTATTATAGTGGCCGGAAAACTTAAGCTTCGGCCCAATTGTGGACCGTTTAACACATTTTATTGAGCCGCGCAACCGCGTGGTATGTAAGAGTTGCAGTCTTGCTCCGATGCGGTTGCGTGGGATAAAACATAGGCTACTGCAACAACTATGGAACATTGATTGCTTGACGGTACCAAAGCATTGTTTTTGCCATTATACGATTTATGACATTAACACAGCATTGTTATGTAACATGTAAATGAATAGAAAAGAAGTTTGAAATCTGGCCTTCAAAAATCAGTATGGGCCTTTAATTACGATCGAGACGGAACTATTGGCACTACCTCATTTTTTACATCGACCGCAAAAACGAATTCTCTTTCTATGCTGATTAAATGCAAAATCTTTTTTACAACCACTGAAAACGAAGATTGGACGAAATGGCCTAGTTAGTTGAGCACGCCACCAAAGCTGGTAGACTGTGTCCGATTCCCGGTCTGTTTGCACTACCTCATTTGTTACTTTTATATCGAAGATTTGAAAAATGTTACTTGCGGCCTGTCCAGCCTCGTTCTCGACGTTGATGGATGGGTGCAAGCGAACAGTTCACGCGCTGTGCTGCCATTGACTGGCCACCAATGTAGCATTCACTGCGAAAACAGCCGCGTGGCCCACGGCGCAAGCAAGCGAAAATGGGCGCGGCAGACTACCCGTGACACTCCGAACTACTCTAAGACATCGACTTCCGAAGTAGACCTGCAAAATTGCCCGCAAATAAGCAGGGCCTACGAAAGAGGGATATAAGAAGTACTTCGTACCCGGGCCCGGGAGGATAAAAGTACACACGCTCAATTTTTCTGGAATCAAGCCCAAAATTACTAGTGTAAGCCAGTTACACCAGTAATTTTGTAACAATTGATCCAGGGTCACCAACGTGGTGCCCACGGGCACCAGGTCACCCGCAAGGACCAAGCAGATCGCCCGCGGGCATAGGCGTAGCCAAGGGGTTATGGCCCTCCATCGTTTTCTGCTTTGAGAGGCGTTGTCCCTAACAAAATACTGTTGCTCGCTTAAAGTCAAAGTATTTGACCCCAAAAAATATTTCGGGCTGGCTGCGCTACTGCCCGTGGGCCTGTTTTAAAAATGACATTAGCATGATCATTGTTTTAACATTAGGGAATACCTTAATTGTTAATACTAAAATAATTAAAGGAAAATTGAGCAACATTTTTATTTCAGAATTGTGTATCAAACAGGTAGCTCTTCGCATTAATCCGCACGCAAGAAGTAGCTCTCAGCTTCAAGAAGGTTGGTGATCCCTGAATTAATCTATTTGTAAATCTTAGCATGGTAGCTGTTTCATCTATATTCTAATTACTCTACAAACAAGCTATACAAGTTTCGACGAGGCCCCCAGAACTAGGGGGTTCCGGTATCGGTCTGCGTACCCTCTGGTAAAATTTCTCTCAGAGGCCCTGCATATAGGACATGGATCCAGTTGTCGTCCAGTGCTTGAGCGACTAAATGACGTATGCGACTGATAAACGTAAACGCAAGTCGGTAAATGCGTTTGAAAAATGCTTGGATTTTATGTCATTAAACGCTATGAAAGCGACTGCGATAGCACTTTTGCACACTTCTTGCACTAATATTGCTTCCCAAAAACGGTTGGGCATTTAGCTAGCTTTTTAGAGGTGACGATATAATTCACAAATATGGCAAAGGCAATATTGTAAATTGGGGAAAGTTACACATGTCCTCCAAACAAACTTGTATATGTTTGACTCACTCAGTCCACAGCTACACAAAGTGTGAAAATGATTGTCTATTTGCGAAAAAGAAGCCAATCGGTTATCACCACGGCTCTGCAGTAAAGTTAAAGAAACACTTGTTGCCGCAGCTTGATACAACGGTTCGCTGTTTGATCTGGCTATTCTACGATAACCGCTTGAGGTCTTTTGTTTAATCCAACATTATATAAATAACAAAATGTAAACTTGACTCATGGGGAGGTTAATGGGAGAGCATTGTTAAAAACGTTAAGGCTCCACATAATTGTAATTGAAACGTCAGAAGACATGTTTAATCATCACAAATAAATATCTAGAATGAATGCTCTTGCTAAACAGTGACTATGGCATATTTGAAACTGGATTGCTTCTTAGCCAAAGTTTGAGCTTTAAGGCGTATAAAATTTATATCACTACCACACATTTAGTTTCAAAACTGTACAAAAACAAACATCTACGACATTGAATGCCACGTCTGGCACTGCACACATGGATAAGTTATATTTGTATCGCGTAAGATTTGTCAGAGATGAATTTTTGCGATGATCTTGTAATGAAGCTTACATCACCATTAGGTGGGATACAGCACGTTGGTGTGGCAGAAACAGCTGCGAAAAGCGTTACTCCATGTTTTTCTTGCGGTTAGTGATTACAAGCAGTTCGACGCAAGTTTGTAGGCGTATTTCATAATCACTAGCTTCCACACAGAGCTTAATCCTCAGTTAATGTCAGCCATGATATGAATTCCCGAACACTAACACTATACACAACGTTTGACGGACAAATTGGTAAATTGATAAGCCGGACAATTGGTAAATACTGCTTTGATCAGGTTCGACAAAACGCTGAAGTAAGATAGGTTCCTTAAGTAGCTTCGCCGTTTTGCACTGAATTATTTCTTTGGATTATATGCATCAAAGGATTGACTCACACTCACCTGAAAATTTTTGGTGGAAATTTTTGGAATTGGTGACCAATTGCCCCCATTGCCCTTCTGGCTACGGCCTGCTGTGCGTAAGATGCATGTAGGGAAAAATGGACAAGAAAATAACTGGATTGCACCAGAAAATTGAAGTTGTTAGCATAATCAACCGCTAACAGTTCCTATTGACACACACACAAGTGATGTTGCTTGCCCCGCAGTTTACACATCCCGTGTAGTTTTACAGGTTTGCCGGGCATTGTTTTTGCTGTTCGTAGTAACCTTCAAGGTTGAGTGTTTTAACCATGAAGATAAAACGAGACCGGCTTGATTCTAGCTGAAATTATCTATCAATAACAAACTATATACCTCTCCGCCATTGTTGTCTTGTGTTTGACACCACGGTTTGCACTCCTGCACCACGCCATTGTGCTGTGTAGCTGACCCCGCCAAGGGAGGAGGACCGTAAATGTTCATCCTCCACGTACCACCGCAAAGTTGATTCGGATCACCATTGCACACCATGTTGCAGTCTCTACAAAACAAGCATGGTGTAAATCGTGTATTTCTGTGAAGTCCAAAGTTAGTGTCTCAACGCCACGGCAAATGACAAGTCAGTAATGAAACAAACTTTGTATGCACACTACGACTGAAAACAAAACCTGCACCTCAATAATATTTTTAAATGTACTTAGCAAGCTATTTTTCACATTGTAAGCCAATGAGTAACATTTGTGTATAAAATGTTGTCTGGTATCAAACAAACTCTTTAAATGATATTTTTATATGAGGGTATATACCTGAGAATGATTGTCTTTCCCCCTGCACTGACTAAATACTTTGGGTTTTAAAAGTTATTTCGTAGCAACAACGCGTCATCTCTGTAAGCAAGTAAGCGAATGGCGATTTTTGTCGAAACGTTATTTGGCAGACAATTTTGCGCAGCAAGAGGGTGCTCCCGAAGATCAACGCAATTTTACAGAGGAGTACAACTTTTGCAGCATTGTGGTCTTTCACCTAACTCCTAAATTGACTCAAACCCGATCATTAACGAAACATACAATCAGTCATTGCAGGTGGCTGATCGATATAAGTGCGTTTGAGCGATTGACGCCGATGCACGACATATTACGCTATATATGGACATGGTTGTAACTTCTAAGGTGGTCAAAACTGTATTAGCACCAATTTTATAAAAAATTAGCCACTCCACCACTCAGAATTAGTAAACCTGTTAGATTCTCTGAACCTACATCTTACCCTTCAGGTTTTCGGTTGTGTTTCCCGATCTGATTGTCACAGAAGCACTCATAGGAATACTGCACACCACTGTATTTGTAATTTTTTTCCCGACATTTTTTAATACAGAACTCTGGCGTTACTTGTTTTTTTTCTTCCTCCGTCAATGGCACCTTGCAAAGCACGAGGCAAGACTATAAGTACGTACGGTTGAAGAAGCCACGAAAAATATTTGCGATCGTTTTTAATTGCAATACTACAAGACACGGTTGAACAGCCTTATGAATATTTCATATTGTTACTTTGTAAACCATGTGTCTGTCATCCTTATCCTCAAAACATCCCAAATAAACTTCATTTCCGTATACAGTGCTGGCCAAGTCGATCTGTTGCTGGCCAGTGTAACTTTTGTCCTGGAAAAAATAAGATTATCCAAAATCAACAGCGATAAGTGGAAACGTTCACTTTTGGATGGTCGATCTTAATCTTAAGATTCTAAGTAATATATTGAAGGCTTTGAAACATCGCACACGTGAATCGAAGTCAGTACAAGTAAAACCAAGCTTTCCAACTAGCTTCCTCTGACCACAGGCTAATTTTGTTGTGGACAAACAAAACTACTCGAGAGCAAAGCAAATCTCAGGCAAAGCGGATTATTTTCCAGCTTATGATAAAAGTTCCGTTGTTTATGCGCTGCTGGTTGAAATCTACTGCAGTGTTGCCAACCAGAGGGCCATGGCCCATCGGTGGGTCATGTTGTAGTTTAGAAGAAATAGTATGCAAAATACCCTTCCAAAAAAAAACAATCGGGCAAGGATAATATACCCTTGTGAAATCAGACATATAATGTTGTCATGCACTTTGGAATGGTTGTTGCTTAACAAGGATTTGTGCTTGTTTTACAACCAGTGGTGGGTTTAAGGGGAAGCGAGCAAAGCACTTGCCTCGGGCACCCTGCTTTTTAGGGGTTCCCTCTCGAGGTGTTTCCCTCGTAAATTTTCCTCATTTTGGTGAACGTATTATCCACTCCTATATACTCTGAAGCAGATCATATGTAAGTACTCTACTTTCAAAGGGACCACAATAGCAACTGTAATGTGTAAGTACTTATGCTTTTAAAGGGGCTCCCAACAACAACTGTAATGTATAAGTACTTTGCTTGCAAATGGACCCCCAACAGCAACTGTAATGTGTAAAGTTGTGTATCATGAATACCATTTTACATTTTATGTTATGTCATACATGCCGTAGTCTCAGGAATGTATCCTTGGGTCACCCGTATATCCCCTTCCTAGGCTTGATCAAAAGGTCTTATCACGGTTGGCTGAGTATGGTGACGTCATCAGATGTCCCTTTCAGCTTTGCCTCGGGCCCCCCAACCCTTAGTCCACCACTGTTTGCAAGTGTAGCATAAAAGCAGCACAACTTTGCCAACGCTCATCAGATAACGCGCTAACTACTTTAACCTAAAAATCATCAGGGCCACGCAAGACAAAATGCTGGGAAATAATGTTCAGACCCATAAGTAATGTAGGATTTTCCAAGGTATTTTCGTTCAACAGGCAAACCATGTGGTCCGTCACCAAAGTAAACAAAAGATCCCAAGGTAACCACTTTTCTGAAAATGGTGAATACTGTAACGCAAATGATGATTGGTTCGTAGAAAAAAGTCGAAATAGCACAAGACCTGGCCCACAACCAGAGGGGCAACCGGGCAATTGCCCCCATGAAATTTTCAAAAACATTGTGAAAGTGCCAATAACTTTTTAGTTGTTAGGTACAGCAAGAAGTTACAACCATTTTGCCCCCACCGCCCCGAAAATTTCAGCTGGTTGCGGTCCTGCATAAGACTACCTACTGTAGCTGTGATGTTAAACATTTCTTCCCAATATACCCAGAGTTTGTCAATATGCTCACATAAGCAAAATGTATGCTCTATGAAATTGATGCCTATTTGTGGCATGTAGAGTATGGAGTATAGCTACTGTAGCTACCTTACTAAGCGCCAGTGCCCACTTAAGTCGATTTGTACATGTGAAATGTTTCAGACACATCTGTCATCTTCAGTGTTCCTACCCTTTTGTTCATATGTGTGATGGTTTTCAGCATGTGATTACGATCATCAACTTAATGTAATGTAGTGGATGCATTCCATCTCCTGTTCGTATATTTGAAGCACAAGTTCAAGATGATGCTACCTACTATTGTAGTTGGAGTGAAAAGATAATTTCATACTCTTTAACACTAATGGGTCACATTTGAAAGCATTTATACAATATTGTTTAATATATGCTCTTCAGTTTTATTAAGATAAATAAAGACAAGTTGTTCTATGCAGTTTTAAGTTCATGGTAGAAAATGCTGTTTTAGGGTCAAAGCTTGCTTCTTTAGCAAAACCAGGGGCGGATCCAGGGGGGCGGATGGGGCGATCGCCCCCCTAAAACCTAAGAAAGTAACTTTTTTTACCGTAATTTTGTACAATTCGAAAAACAACATTCTCGATATAAGGCTGTTTTGTCGTCCATTGCTTTTGTCACAGAAGTGTTGTGAAGTATACCTCACCTCTCCTACAGTAGCGAAGCCGTTATGAGACTTGACTACCAAATATTACTGAAAATGCCCCCCTAAACTCACTGGCTGGATCCGCCCCTGAGCAAAACCAGATTTTTTCAGTCTAAAAATATCCCGCCCACAAAAATTTTGTGTCCTCTACACTATGGTTATACAAATTACAAATTATACAAATTACCATAAATGAAACATTTTATATATGGCCATAAATTTTTCAAAAACATCCATTTAGGCTATTTTTATTCAGGTTTTCGCCATGAGCTATGGAAATTATCTGCACTGGTGTCAATCAGTGCTCCACCGCGCTTGAACTGCTCACTTGAACCCACCCACCAACGACGAGCACGAGGCTGGACAGGCCACAAGTACCTTTTTTCAAGTCTTCAGTGTAACCCGACCGGGAAACGAACTCAGCTTACCAGCTGTACTGGCGCGTGCTCAACCATCTCTACCACTTAGCCGGTTATACCTAATTTTTATGGTTTTCTGTAAAGAACACACGTCAGTGTGTCAAAAATTTTCAATGGTTATTTTTCTGTTTTGACATTTTACGTGGTGCAAAATTATTTCCAGATTAAGTCTGCACTCACTCAGATATATTGACGTTTACAGTACCATGACTGCTCCAAACTGATGGTGATCACATCCAGGCACGTAGCAAGGTTTTAAAGTTTGGGAAGTTTGGGAAAATGCATTTTTAGGGGGCATAATTTTTGTTTTTATTGTGTTTAAAACAAAATGTGACGTCACAAAACAAAATTGGGAGGCGAATTGGGATAGCGCAGAGTGCTTCTACTCTGGGAGACTTGTTGGCATCTCTTCGGCTAAGCGTGATGTTTCTAACGCTGTTGAGCTGGACGATGCGTGGTAACTCCTCTGCTCCGGCGTTGAGCCAACAAAGTTTGCCCAGGCTGGGATGGGATATTTGTGGAGATACTCAGCTAGCAAACAGTGATGATGAATTGATCCCAATAAGAGGAAAGGTGTGCATGTTAAGTTTGAAGTTGTTAGACACTCACTGTGTTTGATGAAGGTATATCGGCCCTTTTTTCGTCGGTAGTGCCGTGAGCGAGTTATCGTCTGGCTGATCCATTAGCTGTTTTCTGCGATATGTTTGCTGCTGTATAATCGTAAAAGACAAGTCACCGTCTGTTTTAATGGTCGATAGATGCTGCCGTTTTGCATCATAAAAAATCGTGCAGAACTCGAGGCAATAAAGTGTACAGTGTCACCTCTCAACTCTCCTGCCTGTTCGTGTCTCTAACAGCCGCGAGCCTGAGTAACGCCTTCAACATCGCATAGGACAGCGTGAATCAGATTCACCGCTGGTGCTTGTGTGTTACAGAGTGAGAGACACGTCAACACTACCTGGTGGTCGGCAACTTACGTCTTGAAAGACAAAGAATCTACACAAATGTGCATGTCAAGCAGATCCTACCGAATAAAGAAGAGGCCCTGGCTGACAAGGTTGTAAGAAAGACATTTGCGAACAGCGCATCATCGTCATTGCGAGAGCTCCTGTAATGCACAGCGCTCGCTGAGGTGGAGTGGGCAGCTATAGTTTCATATGCTGCTCGGGTATGAAAGTATACGAAAGGGTCCCTCGGAATAAATTTTGGGGAGTGCTGCTGGAGTACAGTGTTGACGGCAGGCCCGTAGCCAGGTTTTTGGTTTGGTGGGGCAAAATACATTTTTAGGAGGGAAATATTTTTGTTTTTATTATACGTTTAAAACTAATTTTCCTGGGCACAACACAATTTCGGGGGGAACAAAAAATATTTGAGGGGCACTGCCCCCGAATGCCCGCCTGTGGCTACGGGCCTGGTTGACGGCCGCCTGTTACTGGCTGTCAAGTCACTGTATTCCGTCTCAGACGTTTGTGTTCGTTTCGGCGGAGGTAAATAACAAGCATACGCAATGGGCATTGGACTCCGACAAGGGTGCATGCCGCCACCACTCCTCTACATAGAACAAGCAACTTAGCAACAGTACGTAGCTTTTCTAAAATTGTTTCAATGTCAACATGCGCTAGTAACTTTTTTACTGGCTGCACAGGTCTGAAGATGTGTTAGACATGAAACTAGTTTTCTTGTGCAAATAAATTGCGATACGATTCGCTTGTGTGGTTCACTGCTGTGACTTAATTATTATTGAAGAAAAGTTTGTGGTTTCAAGGTTTGAAAAAAGTTTGCATTGTTAAGATTTATGAGGTTACGATCATAAATACTCTTTTTCAGATTCTAAGCAAAGCTATTAGGTTAGGTTTCAAATGTTAGAATACACGTCTTAATTGAAGTGTACCGGAAACGTTTCTTCCATTGGGAATGTACTGGCGTAGCTAGGCCATTGTCCAATCAAATCTGCATAATCGATCCGTATTCTTCCATGACCTCCATCTCCGCCACAAGCCACATTGGCCCCATGCCCTCCTCGACCACCATCGGCGGAAATATGGTTTAAACCTTTGAAAAAGGCACGAAATTTTAGAGATGTTAACAATAATGTGAATTTAATCTTTTGTATATTTCATTTCGCAGCTCTTCTAAAACGCCAACTTTTCCGGGTTGTGATATCGCCTAAAGATTTTGTCACCTACGTGGTTGTGTAAGAGTTGTCACTGAACGGCTCGTTATCTGTTGTGCGTCAGTGCTTTGGTAATGTTGATGATTATGTTAATACTTCCAAAATGTAAAGTTTGTTAAAAAATCTAAAAGAGCTGCATAAACTGAAAAAAAGCCGAGAATTAGCATTTAAAAGTACAAACCCTGAAATACAACATTTGAATGAAACTGTTAAAACTCACTAATTTTGATCCACCACATTCTTGTAAATCGATTTCTATTTTTTATGTAAAGTTTAATGTTTTTGGTCACTTGCATTTTCTTATTACTACTGAAATAAAGACTGACTCGAAAATCAGTATTTTGAGATATTGGGAGATTCTTAGCCATCTTTGTTTTTTCATGTTAGTAGCAGTAACCATTGCATACGTTTACACAAAAAGAAGCTTTTGTTGTTGGCCAGCATGTTAGTTCAACAACCACATGAAGACAAAACTTTAACTTGGCATGAAATGTTCATCTACTGTTTTGGAGAGCTTTTTTGTATTCATTCAAGCTATACCAAAATGAAGCATTAAAAATTGATTAAATATTTATATGCTTTTAGAAATGGTATTGAGTTGTTGCTCTCTGATCCGTCACAAGGACGTGGGACCCTTTTTCTTTGATCAGGATCAAAGATCCATTGTTTTATTGCAATGTAGAACACAAGACTGATTGCGCGTGTCAAGAAAATGCCTAAATCGTTTTTGATGAATAAGAGCAGGGGTGTAGTGAGGTGGGAAACCGTTGGAGCGGCGTCCACACACCTTTTTTGGTGTTTTGCACTGTAGTAACGTTACTTGAAGTGCTTGGAGCAGCATAAGTTATCTCGAAGTGCTTGGAGTAGCATAAGTTATCAAGTTATCTCGTGTATAGTACCGTAGCATGGTTGTGTACTTACTGTTTGTGACATCATTGAATGGAAATTTCTGTTTGTGGCATCATTGATGGAAATTCTGGTCGGCGAATGCTCACTTTATTGGAACTATTTGGTGCAGTTTTCTTTTTTATTTGGTGTGGGAACGCTGTTCCCACGCCTCTTTTTTAGAACTACACCCCTGATTAAGAGACAAATGAAAAACGTACAAAGCAAACTTGCAGGCATTCTCCCCAAATCAGCAAAAGCAGCACAAACATTTATCAAAGTGCGAAGCCACCACAGCGTATTAACAAACACAAAATTTGGTTACACTGAAGTAGAAAGGTTTTAGACGGAACAGTGAATTAAATATGCGCCACAATGCATTCTTTTTGTAACTATTGAGAGAGCAAACTCTGGCAAAGAAACTACTCCACTACTGGAAAATGTTGTTTACTACCAGTTCCACTCACCAACATTTACAACTTCTCCGCGTAAGTACAAGCTTCCTCCACTCCCTCCACCACCAGCTCCGGAATAATCGTAACATGAAGTTGTGCTGGTTCCTGTACATCCATTCTGGTCTTGGCATGCACTGGGACATGACTCGCAACTAAACACAGAGTTGTGTTATAAAGATGCGGATAATGTTTGTGACTATAGTCACCGACGACGTACCTTGTACTAACGTCACCTTCACCGATATCACCATTGACTTCAATAAATCCAACAACTTCTATGTGATTCAAAGCATCAAGGCGAATCGCTCCACCTCCATTGCCTCCCCTAAAATAGAGTATTTGCAAAATTTTGAAAAAACGTAGATCATTTCGTTGCACCTCCACAACACTGTGCCGAACCCTCACCTTCCTCCAACAGGATTATCGCTAAGAATGTTGTCATTTCCCCCGCTTCCTCCTCCTGATCCCAGATGCAAAACAGAAAGTTTTTCATCACCATATGCTTTTCCTCCCTCTCCACAGTGCGACAAATCTTTGTTGGGGCGGAGTTTACATGTCCCTCTAAAGAATGTGAGTACAAACTATTCCTAAAAACCGGTTGACACTTCCTTCAATTTGTTAAATTTCATGCTAAACTGTACATGTATTAATTCACTATAAATTATGCGCATTCAGAAAAGATACCAATCACAAAATAAAATTGTGTTAACGTACCCAGCACTTCCATAACCACCACCACCCCCTGGCTTGCCATGATCATTAGAGCCATCTTCTTCGCCTCCACCACCACCGCCTCCTCCAGTGTTCGCAACAATGCCGCTCGACGTGGGGTACGGTCCTGTGTAACTCTCTCCTTGGTTTCCACTTTGGTGCGTGTTGGTAGGACTTGCGCCACCTCGATACCCCTTGCCAGTAGCTGTTAACACTCCGTAAATGTCAATGTCCTGGAAAACAGGATATCTTCAAGTACGGTGGATTGAATCAATGATCAAGCTAAAAACTCCGACTAACAACATAAAGTGGTTGTTCGTAACTCATTGCCAGCAACCAGAAGCCTTCTTTAATTTCACTTGTCTGTAGTCTTTTGCAGAAGAGCTAGAAGAGAAGCAGAAGAGCTAGAAGAGAACTAGAAGAAACTCAGAATACTACCATAAACACCAATGGTGTCTGCAATTGTTTTACTAAACATGCGGAAAATGAAACGCCAGGCATGAGACAGTAAAAAGTCAAACTGGAACTAGATGTAGTTCTTCGATACCTCTATGTTAAGCGCAGGTCGCATTTTTGTCCGCACCCACTCCTCGCAATACTAGGCTACATACAACCAGCACCAAACCCGCACACCCGACAATTTCAAAAGTAAACCCTCACCCTCCCATAACCGCACTTTTCCAACCAGCACTCGGCCCATATCAACCCGAAATACAAACCGAGACAATCAATCCACACCCATACGCACCAGCAGAAATTTTGAGAATTTCCACCTGTAGCCAAAGCCACTCATATTAACGTATAAACTATTGGCAAGCAAACTACGGTCCGCCCAAGTCGTTTGTGCAGTACGGCAAGACCAAAACTACTCCTGATCAAAACCAAAGTACTCACTTCATTCGTAGAGAGAACCTATCGGAGTTGGTGTCTTAAGCCCTCCCAGGCCGAACAAAAATCCCGTTGACTGAAATTTAAACGCTTGCACTGTATTCGTTACTTTACCGTCGCAATTAATTCGTGACGTGTTTATTTTCATGAACATCTTACAAACTTTCATTTCAGATTAGTTTTTCTTGCCCAACAACACCTACCTATAGTGTATTGGTCAAACCTATCGAAAAAGTGAGAAAAATAAAAACGAGGCCGTGTTCTAAAGAGCTCTCCTGAAAGGGATTTCAGTGACGTTGGAGTAAAAACCGCGTGTGCGATCTGCCATGAAACGGTGATTTGAAAGAATACATATTGAAACACTTTCAAACCAAGCACGCTAACTTTGGAAACAATTTATCAAAATGCAAATAAAGGCAACTGATCGGTTAATTTTGAAGTAATGTCCACCTGCGTTTGGAAAAACTTTATAAATACAAAAAATGTAAGAAGGTTAACCTTACAAAAATGTAGCCTACAACAAAGACAAACAGTTGTTTCAGCTTGTTTTTTGCCAGAATCGAGGTCCTGCGCAATACCCGTAAATATTTCAACTTCACCAGCAAGCATCTTAACCGCATCCGTCCGCTTTTAATCAGCACCTGCACCGCAGCACGAAATGTATTGCGAGTTGGCGCACTTGATCCTTGAGTGCAGGGGTGTCAAACTCGTTTCAGTTCAGGGGCCACTTCAGGCAAGTTTAATCTCAAGCGGGCCGGACCAATGTAATCACTGTAAAACACCCTGGTTATAAGCATTGGCAACTTCCAACTATTTCCATAACTTTAATGCAAAAAGTTCAAGCTTATCTGAAAATGATTATTAGCACATAAAGTTTTCAATTTCCCCACATAAATAAAAAATGCCTTATCACTGAGAAGACTGTCAAACTGACGATGATCAAGACCTGTGGTTCGGATGAAA
>Ga0210059_1002877_pt1 | contig 27237 bp, 17 predicted proteins | sample Ectturendosymbi2_FD_188042 | JGI IMG/M metagenome (GOLD analysis project Ga0210059, IMG submission 188042) | Ecteinascidia turbinata endosymbiont from Florida, USA - Sample 2 (SPAdes) (version 2) | ecosystem: Host-associated > Tunicates > Ascidians > Unclassified | place: Key West, Florida... | reverse complement strand
CGTAAAAAAGAGCACATTAACTATATAAAACACTTTCATCCAGAAAAGAGTGCCCTTGCTAAACACACATTAGAATTGGATCACCGAATGAACTGGTCAAAAACTCAGATTGTTGCTTTTGAGAACGATTTTAGAAAAAGACGTTTTATTGAATCATTTTTTATTAATTCCACGCTCAACGTCATTAATGAAAAAAGTTCAGACCTTTTCCCAAATATGTATAAAGCGACATCTGGCTGTAACTGACTTGATATGATATTATGTTTTGATTCGATTTTTAGACTCAACGCACAGTTTGTTTTTATTGCTGTTGTTTTATCTCCATTTTATCTTTTTGTCTTATTTTACCTTGCTGTTATTTTATTCTGCTTTATCTGTTCTCCCTTATCTAATGTGCCTCTTCAACGTAATCAGTGTTATCACCGCGTCATCCAATCACACGCGTTTAGTGGATTTCAATGCTCCCCTGCTCGAGTCGCCATTTGCCCTGATGAAAGCCTGCTGTCAGTTGGCTGAAACGTTGGTGTCGTTTTTACTTGTACAACAGTTGAGCGAAGACTTTTATCATTATTTGTCCTGTTGGCTGGTTCTGCAACATTGAAAGTGTTTGTTGCAGTGAAGTAAATGAAAAGAGGGAATAGGGGCGATTTGACTCCCCTGGCAAGCTAAATTTAAAACCAGGCCCCCAACATAGCTTATATTTCGGTTTTAGTGTTATTTTAATTGGTTTTTAGTATGTTGTCGTCTTTTTGCGTTTTTCGGCGTATTTTCCGTTGATTTGCGGTTTAAATATAGCCATCTACATCCGGATTCACCATTATTTCTCAAGTTTTTTTTTTCTGAGTATTGACTAGTAGGTCCCCTACAGAGGCCAGTGAGCCTCTTTCAGCTGTTTCCGCTCTAGGTCAAACCTATAATTACGCCACTGGTTTGCTGACTGCACGAACATCTCAGTAAACGATCAATGTGGTTTTTCTTTTATTTCGGTGCTTTATCCTTACAGATTAGTAATTTCGTTTATTGCATTGATTTATATGGTATATTGTCTGACAATATATTTGCATCAAACCATGCAAATGGGTTTCGTTTTCGTTCTGAAGATATTTCAAGACAAATGTAATCGCGATTGTAATCGTGATTTCTTTCAATGGAATTGTAATCGTAATCGATTACATTTGTGATGTAATCGCCCCATGTCTGGCTTGGACTTCATCTTCCCGGAGTTTATACTCCTCGCCGGGTCGGCTCTCAAATCTTGGTTTTGCGACTTCCTCACTTCCTGCATGCACCAACTCAAAATTGAGAAGAGCACTAATAGTTGCGATCCCTAAGCCAGAAAAGCCACCGGGGGACCCAAAGAGCTACCGTCTTATATCTCTGCTGTGTGTCTCCTTTAAAATCCTCGAAAGACTCATCTACGCTCGTGTCGAATCAATCATCGATCCATTGCTCCCACAGGAGCAGGCGGGCTTGCGACACGGGAGGTCAGCCGTAGACCAGGTCACCCTGCTGACACAGGACATCGAGGATAGCTTTTCAGCTAAAAGGAAGTCCGGAGCTGTGTTTGACGACCTCACAGCAGACTACGACGCTGTGTGGCACCGCGGCCTCACCTGCAAGCTGCCACCGGAAACGGCAAACCGAGCAGGTTACAACGCCTCAAGAACGGCATCCCACAAGGATCTGTCCTGGCGCCCCTTCTCTTCAACATCTACATCTCTGACCTGCCAACAACCATTTCTAGAAAGTATGCATATACTGACGACCTGGCAATCACGCATGCTGATGGAGATTGGCAGGCAGTGGAAGGGGTGCTGAGCAAGAACATGGCAACCGCAGGTGAATACCTCAAGACTTGGAAGCTAAAGCTAAGCACTACAAAACGGTGTCGGAACCCTTCCACCTTAACAACAAGGAAGCTAAACGTAATATAAAACTCAACTTCAGCAATGAAACCTTGCGAGCCCAAATACCTGTAACGTTGGACAAGTCGCTCACGTATCGCCGACACCTTGAGTCACTTCGCAAGAAGCTAACATCACGCGTCGCACTCCTGAGGCGGCTTGCTGGCTCCGGCTGGGGTGCTGGAGCAATAACTTTGCGAACACCCACCCTAGAACCGGTGTAATTCAACGGCAGAGTACTGCGCTCCTGTATGGTGCCGCAGTGCTCATACCCGCCTCATCGACCCCGCCATCAACGACGCCTTTTGAATTGTGACTGGATGCCTGCGTCCTACACCAGCGGACAACCTTCCAATCCTCGCAGGCATCCAACCTGCTGAACTTCGTTGTAATGGAGCCACACTGTCTCTAGGACACCATGCCATGGAGCCTGGACATCTGCTCCACTCAGCGCTCACCCGTCCACCGAGTGCAGATACACGGCGCCTCAAATCGAGACACCCATTTGTACCCGCCGCACAACTCATCAGTTCATCTGACAACAACAACATACGTGCAACGCACTGGGCGGATCACCAATGGAATGCGAAGTGGGTGGACAATCCCACAAGACTCAGCATTTTCATCCCCGACACCGGCACCCATCCCCCGGAGCGACCCTCCCAAGAAGAGCCTGGGTCCGGTTTAACCGCCTCCGCACCGGTGTCGAATGTTTCCGCTCCTGCTTGTACAAATGGAGTATGGCCTTCTCTGCGACCTGTGAGTGTGGCGCAGATAAACAAACCGTCGACCATGTTGTCCTCCAATCCATCAACCTCTTCATGGACTGCATGGCTTGACGGCTCTGGACGATGAGACAATCGAATGGCTTCTCAACATCTGCCCCGATATTTAGTGCGGCCAAGCAGTGGTTACAAGAACTGTCGCAAAAGAAGAAATACAAGCTGGAATGATATTTACTACGTTGTTTCAACTTTAGGATGAGAAATTGCCGTAAAAATTTTTGAAAACTGCTTGAGAGATTATTTTAAGAAAATGTTTGCCCTGATACGAAAACAGCACATTGATTTTGAAAAACGCGTTAGAAAACTTTTGTGTGAAATTACATTGGCAAATGCGACATGTTTTCAATTAAGTCTAGAAAATGACGTGAAAGCACGACAAACGAGTGAAAGTTGAAGTCCAAATAAGCAAACGCTCACTGCAACAGTCACCAGTCCTGCGCTTTTTTGGTCATGAACGAATGTCACGTCTTTGCCTTTGACGTAATTTTTCCTGTCCTGACTCACTGATTTTTTCCTGCACTACTTGATACCCTCATGTGTGCAAGGAAAACTTTGTTTCCCGGCAAATATTTTTAGCGGTTTATAGCTGCAGTATTTAAAAACCCCGTTTTGAATGAACGACCCCTAGCGTTTGAGACTGCTTTTTCTTAAGTGCTGCCGTCACGGCCTTTATCATATGCCCAAACACTAATGAGTGATAAAGTTACACTGGGGATTAGATTTGCGTTTCGCGTTATACCACAGCATTGAAATGTTGAACAAAAAGCTCGTGCTTTTTTCCTATGTGCCAAAATGATTCTGGTTCGACTTGCTAAAGCTGAATAACGTTAACTCTTTTGCTCAATCGGACATGTTGGAAAAAATCCTTGGAAAACTTGCAATCTAGAATTTATGTGAAACGTTTGACTGCCTTGTTTTTTTTTACCAATGTGGAATTTATATTATGCTACTAGAACACCATTTGCAAGATTGGAAATAATTCGTAAACTCGGATCTGTGCGTAAGTAAGTTTATGTTGTGCTGAAAAGTTTCACAATTAAAGAACCAGAATTTGCATTTCCGGTAAATTTGACTGTGCGAGTTGAAGAACTTGGTGTATTCGTAACCGTAAAATTGCGCCGGCCAACGGTTTCACGATGTTACCATTCAATTACTTGGCGCTCACCAAATGAAAATTGGTCATTACGACAATCTTTTGCTTGCTTTCAGTGAATAACTTGAATGTGGTGACAGTATTCCAACATGCTCTATTTTTTCAGACCGTCAAAGCCATATCTCGTGCAGTAACTTTAACACAAGTTTGCTTGACGTTATGCACTTTGCACACAGCCAAACACACTGAATTCGAACCAAGCCACAAAAACTGTCATATTGACATATACTTCAAAACCGTAGCACACATGCAACGAAATATTAGATCCAATGCTATATTTATTCCAAGCATTCACCTCCCTTATACGCAGCTTTACCGGTAGGAGTAGGCTGAACTTCCATTTCACAACTTCTTTAGGTTTGTCGATGAAGCTGACTTTTTTCTTAACTAACGTGGAACCGATCGATCAGGTCAAAAGCAACCCGAGCTAAACTTTTTCTAATGCTGCTTGCTTACCGCAAACAAATCATCTAAAATCAGCGCAAAACAATGAGAAGAGCAGTTACCACCAATGTGTGCGGACGGACGAGCTCTTGCGAACTTGTTCGTTTGACCATCACTCACGTCCAAGTAGTATATAGGGGTAGTGGTGATAACTCGCTACCGCATCCATTATTTCTTAAAAAGGAGTGGCGCTACCCTATCGCTACTGGAAAATTAGCTCGCTACAGTAGCTCGCTATTCCAGTAGCTCGCTACTGCGCAACTCTGGAAGCTCCCAAGCTAAATGTTGAGCTGTTCGTATTAATTAAACAGCTGCCAATGCAAGGCATAAACCGTCGTCATCTTGGACACAATACATATTGTGTGAACGTTGCAAAAGGCCTTTAAATTTTTATGCAAATCTTTATGCCTTTTGATGGGAAGAATGGCTTCAGTGCACGAGAGTGAAGCAACAGAACTCACGAAAAAATGCGATGTATGAAGTTATGAGCACAAACAGTGAAACAAGCAGAGGTGAAGTCAAACAACAATGCAATTGTCCGTGAAGTTTTTATAAGTAAATAATAAAAAGTATGCAGTACAAATTAAAGTAGAAATTTGGTTTCTTTTAAACATTTTCAGGATATTTTCCTTTGTAATGTTCATTGAATAAAACAGTAAAATAACGCTAATCTCAAACAAACTATAAAAGTTTTGCGATATGTTTTACCAATAAAGAAGATAGGGATTTGATAGCTTCAACCATTTAAAAAACCAGTGTAAGCCCTAAAGTTATCATCTTTGAGAGAAGTTAATAATTAATATAAACTTCAGCTACAGTTCTATCGCAACGTTAAAGAAGTCTTCAAACATAAAAGTCTATGTCCCGTCTGTGGCCTCTGTAGTGTCGTCCTGTCCTGTTCAAAAATTTATGCAGATTTATAAAGTTTCATTCATAACTACCGGCCTTATTTACATTACTTTCTCGCTGGAATCATTACAACAACTTCATTACATGATTTACAAACTTTGCTTAACCTATAAAATGTTTGCTTTAAAGAAATAACCCAAATAGATGCAGTTGAAGGTTAATGAAAACATATTGCGTTCAGAAGCAACCTTGAGTTTATTATTAATTACAATAATATCGGGTTCATAAATACTACCGCGGCAAAACACGTAGCATACTTTACTTTAACAAAATACAAGGTCTATAGGAGATCAGAGAAATTTTGATCACTTGCTGACACTGAAAATTCAGCATTTTTAGAATATATAATTGAATGGAGATGTTTACATTCCATGCTATATGCTAATCTGAAAAATTCAAATTATATATTTGACTTGTTACCGCTGCTTCCAACTGGAATTGTTGCTAAATGAAAGTTAAGGTAAAGATTAGTTGTTGAGAAATAAAAATATATTAGTTCTTTCCGAAATAAAAGTTGAAATAAAAGTTCATCCATCGTTCTGTTAAGGTTCAACGCAGTGTTCAGAGCTAGAGTAAAAGTTATAACAGGAATGGTCTTCAGACAAACAAAAATACACACAAAAAACGCGCGCGTCATCAAACGGTCCAATTTATAAACCCCGGGCGTCGATTTAAGTCGCCATTAGACGAGGAGGTTGAGTGAGAACTGGCGTCAGAGCATTCGAAATAGTTAAGTTCATAAAAGACAAAGCATTCCTAGTTGTTGAGTGAGACAAGATAGTAGAATTCGAGTTTCAGAAAACAGTATGTCCGGCCTCGGCTAATCCTCAGCAGGTCACTTGTATGAAGAGTAACTTTATATTTGAATGCGGCAATAAGTTTGGCGAAGTCAGTGGTTTGTTTATGAAGGCGAATACATGCAGAGGCCAGTTAGAGAGGTAAATTAAATGATCAACCAGCAACGAACGTTCTAATGGCTTGTAAGTCTGGTTAAGCATTTTACCAAATTTGGCATCTTCAAAAATTGTTTCACTGATGAGTTTTGGAAGCGTTCAATATGCCAGTCAAATATTGAGTGTAATCCGGCAAAGTATTGAAGACAAAAACTTGCAAATTGCTTTCCCAGCGCCTATTCTTTGTTCGTTGATGCGTTTGGTCATCTCCAATCACCTCATACGACGTAGTAACTAGCGACATGCTTATCTCTTCAAAGACTATTAGGAGTTATGGCCTTGTTGCGTGTCAATCTATCAACACTAACCTCTTCGCCAGAAATTGAGATCAAACGGCATTTAATCGAGAGCTCTGCGCTGCTCGCTTACCTGGTGTCGCCGCGAAACCGCAGACGCGTGCTCGCTGTCGTCGAAAACAAGGGTTAATCGGTTGTGATCATCATTTCCACAAACCATCGGCCCAGGCTTACCGACGCCAATGCTTACTGACAAGGCGCCAGACAAGATACTCTGCCCGAAAAGAAACGATTATCTTTTGAGCCACTAAAAGCGTTGCGGGTTTCAAGTCTGGGCACGTGCTCCTCCCATTGCGCATTCTCCCCTGTGCTTGCAACAATTTTTACGTTTTCATCATAAAATAATGCAACAGTTTTTGGCGTCAGTAATGTCACCCACACCGTGTCACCCTCACTTCGACACCCTCCGTGATAGAAATGATGATGTTTCACTCAGCTGCTTGTAGCGGCAGCAACCGGTTATCAAAAGCAAATCCCATTGTTGACCATGAATGGAAAGCTGTCACTTTTTTTTAAACGGTTCAGTGTGTCGGAGTGGCGTCAGTAGTAGCCTTCAAGTCGCCCACCGGGTTGCGACAGCAGCCGCGCAGGCGCTTCGCATAAACTGCCGTCTTTCTCGCATGCTCAACGCGACAAAGACGCGACAGAGATGACGCGCAGTAGGTTAAGGCGATATGGGCATATCGATTCAAAAGACTCTGTGATCAGGTAACAAGCTTTTGAATAAACATCTTGTTTTTTTAGGTTGGTGTAAAGAACTTGCCCAACAGCAAACACCGCTGCTTGTGTAGGAAACATGATGTCTTTTGGTGAAGTAAACTGTGGTATTTTGTCAATTTCAACAACAAAGAGGTGGAGCCGCGGCACAGACAAGAAGACTAGTTTGGTCCTGCTGGTGTTTTTACTGATGTTTTTAATTGCTGCGAGTGGCAGAACAGCAAGCGCAAGACGGTCACGGCAGAGAGATGCTGTTCGAAAGACTACTTCCACTACGGTTGAACCGACCCAAAGCGATATGTCTAATTCCCCTGAAGCTGATCTACACTTGTCAGGCAGTAAAGAAAAAAATACCAGACGAAGTGAAAAAAAAAACAGAAGGCATGGTCCAAATGTTTTAAAAACTAGCCAGCGAGCAAAAATTCTAACAGAAAAACGTTATCTCAAAAAAGACTGGTGCAAGTCACGACCCGTGAAACAATATATTCGCACAAAAAGTGGTTGCAAGGCTGTTCTCATTAATCAGTTTTGTTATGGACATTGCAACTCTTTCTACATTCCCAAAGATCTCGAGGTACATGAAGCTGACGAAGAGCTGACTCCACAATATTTCAAGTCATGTGCATTTTGCAAACCCAAGAGTGAAGAATGGATAACAGTGCGTCTAAAATGTAAACGCGCTGGAAGAAAAAGAAAGCGCAGATTTATCAAAAAAAGAGTTAAACGAGTGAAAGGATGTAGATGTATTGCCGTACCAGGTCTGGAACGAACGCAGCTGGCTTCACCTGTGCGTGAATCAGATTTTAATGTAGCTCCAACTCAAATGGTGATGAACTCGACGTCGAATTCTTCTGACCGGTAGCAATTCCCGCGTACCTCCGTACTTGAAATTGTTTGGGTTGGGCTGGCGGACGTGATGCTCAAGTAATTAAGTAATTACACACACGAGCAGCGACGAGAGCGTAGCCACCGCGTCGGGCGCAACATGGCGGAATGTGCTAAACACGTTGTCTTTGAATACCTCACAGTCCACGAAAACAGTTCAAAGCGCGATGAACGTCGTTGACATAAACTGGACCTGAGTCCTGAAGAAGAGAAAGTGGTTGATGCTATTTATGATCAAATCGCTCTTTCCATACATGACTTAGAGTGGAGTTGCTGGCGCCCGGCTTTTGGCGAGAAGAGGTGGCAGCGTGACGCCAAGCAGCTTTGCTTCACATACGCCTCTAAGTGTTATTGACTGTATATTCCCACGCCTCTTCCAGTACTTGCTAGAGGAGGCAGTCTAAAACTTCAGAAAACAAAAACGTTTGAAACAGTTTTGAAATGATCAGCTTTTTAAAGCAACCACCGTTATTAAGCAGTTACTCTCTGTTTGCTTCAACAAAGCTGTATTTTTTATTGTTCGAAATTTTCTGAAGAAAAATATTTTTGCCCATAAGAAATTTCTCGTAAGGATTTTCAAAAATGTCTAAAATGCAAATCAGAAAGAACGTTCGGGTCATTAACAAGGTGGGCGGCCGTGGAAGATTTAAATTGTAGCGTAAGTGAAACTTCTGACTATCGTCGTCTTTTCAGTTTTCGTTTTTAATGAAATAATAAAAAGAAAACTTATAACACAGTAACTAACACAAAGTCAGTGTTTAAAAAGATAGAATAAAACTGATGCAAATGCCAATTCAAAGCTGCGGCACAAAGCATAGAACTTATATTAATTAAGGCCAAGTAATAAAAATTGCTTTTTGTTTGCGAAAGTAATGGCTTTCCCAACAGAACAACTCATGGATATGTTCCCAAGCATTGAAATATCTTCAGAGAGTCTAAAAAATAAAAATAAAAATGCTTCTGTGCTTTAAGTTCCCTATTTATGTTGAAACTGGATGTGTTGCTATTATTTTAGTACTAAACGCAAGTCGATGGAATTGTCCAACAATTCCAGTATAAAAAATGTTAATTCGCTTAAAAAACTGCGTAGCTAAAACGTTTTAAACTTTTAGGCTGCATGATGTATCTGCACTTCTATAGCGGAACGCCATGCAGTACTTTCTTGCACGAGTTTGTTGTCGCTTTGAAAAATTTCAACCTTTGTCGGGATTTTACTTAAACTTGCATTAAAAATTTTTCACAAAATCGGTACGGTACTGCGCTTCGTAAATTTGCTAAGTCATATTTTTGTCTCTCATTCTCTTGAAATGTTTACTGCACCTCTGTTACCCAGTTTCTGAAAGCCTAAAAAATATTTTGTGGATAGGGATTGATAGAAGCTATTTAACTTTCAAATTTTTGAAGAAAATATTGCGAGGACGTATTTTCGAGTAGAAGAAACTTTTCGACAATTTTGGAGCTGGCAATAAAATGCGTCTTACTATTTCAAATGTATCTATGCAGATAACAGTTTAGCAGTGTGCTTCTGATTAAGGAAAACATGGCTTGTTACATACAGAAATGGCCTTCAGTGTGTGAGCAGAGAATAAGAAACAACCAGTGTTATCTCGAAAAGACAACTGAACATTGTTGATCACATGATCAGAAACGAACCTCTTAAACACCTTAACATTTGCAGAACTTTTTACAGAGAGCTATTTTATTTTGGTCAGCGAAATGCGTCTGTCGCAACTAAAAACCCAAACTGTTAAACATTCAACATCAAGGAAAAGGCCGTGGAAATGCATGATTTTCGTCGAATGCCGTGTGCACAATAACATTGAGGGCAAGCTAAGCTTTCAAACACTTTGTTTTTTATTATATGCATAAAAGTACTTTGCCTCTAACTCAAATAATTGTTTCAAGAAGTATTAACAAACCTGTCTTCCGAAAATTTGTTGCGAAATTTTAGCATGAAAGTTGCTGAATATATGGATTTCGTTTCATCAACTTGTTCATTAGCAACAGAACTTTCGATTTTTTAGTGGACTTCCTTGGATACGACATGGTCATAAGCGGTAATTGTGTTTGGCAGACACGGACATAACGAGGGCGCAAGGGGGAACAATTCCCCGTCCGGCGAATCACTATGGCGACGCCGAAAAGTCCCAACAATGTCACAAGTGCTTTCTTCAGTACATTACATTTGCTTCAGAAAGACCTCAGATTCGATCATGGGGGCGCCAAACTTGTTTCTGGCCCCGGACGCCATCTAACCTTAGTAGGCCCCTGGTGGCAAAACAAGAGAGGATGATTTCTTTGGGAAATTCCAAAGCGAGGCCAGGCAAGCATTAAGATTATTGAGTTGCTTAGTTATCAGTACAAGGCACCTCGAGTCCCCTAGAGTACCAAGAAATATCTTCCCAGTTGATTTAGGGAAGTTCAGTTGCAGGAGTTAAAAGAAGGCGTAAACATTTCCCACCTGCCTATTGGTTCCCCATACATATACTGATTGTCTCGAATGACTCAAAAACTAAGTTTACCCTTATTAATGTCTACTGTACTGAAGCCATAGCTGGAGCCCTTTCAGGCGTCACCACTCTGGGGCCAGGGTGGACTTAGTAACAAGGATGGTCAAAGTATATTTTAGTTCTCCCCAAACTGCAGAACTTACAAAATACAGCCACGTCAACTGCTGCAGTTGAGAGCCATGTCCATTATCAGGGTTGATAAGGTTTGGATTTGGAGGCTGCTGGGAAATCTTAACTGTTTTATCTTAATATGTAGAACTAACCATAGTTGCTTAACCCTTCAGCAGTGCAGATTTCACAAAACAAGTGTTTCAATATAAATATTCAATTTTTCAGTTAAAAAAAAATTTTAGTCTCGTGCAAGTTACCACAAGGAGAAACAATATTACATAACAAATAGAATTGTGCATTGCAAGCACTGATATTGAATTGTAAAATTCTATGGCTTCTGGTGATGCGTTGACAAAGTGTTTGTGGACATGGCCGATTCTAGGAAATGCAGTGCCCAGTTAGAAAAATGATGGCAGGGCCCCTACATTGCAAAAGTAGAATTTTATGTATGTCTGTATTTCGTGTAGCATGCTCTTCTTGAACCAAAAAATGTTATTCATACAGAAGATAATGTACTTCAGTCAGTGAATTTGAAGGTTGATATTTAGTAGTCTGCTTTTTTAAACAGTGCTACCAATATCCTGTTGGTTTGAAATTTTTAAGTACAGTGTACATGGAACACGAAAGAGCGTACTGTTCTTATGTAGTCTTTCTCTATGGTATTCTAAACACTCTCTAATACTGTCATATCATTACCATGCATTCAGTGCCGTGCAGAGGTCTGGTGATACCCGGGGCGACTGCTTGATTGGATGCCCCCACCAAATTCCAGTATTGAGTAGTGGTGTATGGTTGTCATTGTTACTGGATAAACTCTGTTTGTGACGTCAAACTATGACGTCACATTCACATTTGCAAACAACGTTTTGGCGAAGTTTGTTCACACAACATGTATATTCAGGGACGCCGGAGCAGCGATAGGGAAGCAGTCCCGTCGCCCCGGGGGGTTTTAGTGGGCTTAGCCCCTCCAAACAAAGCTCCAAGCCCTCCTAAATTGAGTTATGAAGTACTATAAATCGGTGAAGTTTATCAAATTTTAGAATGTCAAGCCCCCATGAGCAGACGTAAAGCCCCTTGCTCAAAACGTTCTCGTCACGGTTCTGTAGGGAAGGGAGTTGAGCGCCATGGAAACTTATAAAAAATCGTTACAAATTATGTTTGTTTCTGTTCATGAACAATGTTGACCTCAAAAATAATGACAGAAATTATAGAAAACCATTCTCAATTTTCTGGGTACCGGAACAGCTGCAATAAATTTGTTTCAAGTCGATTTTGGTAAACGAAGAAATTACCCATGATACTGTCATGAAAAGCAGTGGTGTTGGAGCTGGGGGTGCAGGGGTTGCAAGCGCATCTCAAAAAGTTTTGATTTGCTGAAAATTTGGGCAAAAGCCCTGAAAATCAGCGTAAAAATGGCCTCCAACGTTGTTTGACTTAAAAAAGTGGCGCCGAAGGTTTGCATAAAAACACATGACGACCTTTTTCTAGAAGTTACACCAAAAAGAGATCTTCATCGTCTTTGTGGGAGGAAATTTGTAGCCAAAAGTTGCACAAAAAAACTTTTCAAGAAAGTTTGTGGAAATTCGGACAAAATCCTTAGCATGCCGAAAATTTGCCTGCTCCTACACCTATGATGAAAAGGCACCTCCGCTCCCGTTGCCCCTCTTTTGAAAGGGCAGTTTGGGAAATGCCCTCGCCATGCCTCCATTCTCCGGCATTCCTGTGCATATTATTCTACTTCCACTCTTTACTCGTTGTTGTAGACTACAGTGTGTCACTGCAATGAACTTAAATTATCAGCGGTCTCCTGAGACAGAGCAGTTCATAACTGCAACAATATCCGGTAACGTGTTAAAACACGGGAGAACAACACGCTCAGTGTTACGTCAGGACAGTTTACAACTGCAAAAATACAAGGCTGCGCGAATGTCTCGTCGTATGGCAATCGATCTGAAGTTATTGCAGCGAGGATGGCGGACACCCAGATTTGACAGTTTGAAACTTGCTAAACTACACAAGAATTGAGAATGCGCATGAAGTTCGCAAGAAAAGTTTCGCTTTTTGTTGTGTGGCTGTTTTATGTACAATCACTAAGGGGAAAGAAAAGATACGGGCTTGTGTGAGCCGCTATGATCAATCAGCCTGAAATGCCAATCAATGACGAAGCTCGAAATTAAGCACATATTGCAAACACAGGTGCGCGACTGTATTAGCACAAAAGCGAAACGAGGTCTAGTGATGCATCATAATATCAAATGAGACAGTTAGGACAGTTTTGAAATTTGGCTCAGAAATTCAATTAAGCGTCCATAATTATCTTCAGTGTTGATGTAATTGGACCCAACCAAAAAAAAACATCAGTTTTTTTGAGAAGTCCACTTAAAAAATACAATAAAACCCATGAAAAATCCCACTCTTTACTTTTCCTTTGAAAAATGTACTGTGAAGTAAAATACAAAATAAGCAGCACACTTGTACAGTTCGCTGTACATTTCTTTGATGAAACAAGCGAACGGCAACAAAATTTGAAGGACTTGAAAAAAAAGAAGGATAATTCGAACAGTTTGAGTAAATTCTGCTGGTTATCTTCTTCACCGCTGTAAAATCGGTATAATTCAATAATTTTTCTGCCCTCTCTGCATCCAAGCTGTGTCTGATGTTGGGTCATACCAAACCATATGTTGAAAAAATCCAGTATATAGATGCTAACCTAGCTAGGTATGTACATAAACTTGACGTGAAACTGCAGAGTTTGTGTGGGAGTGGCTTTTCTCTGTTTGCTGTGCGCGTTCATGTCAAGCCTTACCACTGACCAACAACACATTGCGAAAACAAAGATGGGGTACATTTCTTTGCCCTCAAATTTGAACGCCATAATACGTAGGCTGTGACAAGTTATTATGTAACAAGTTATTATTGCGTAATTCTGAAACTGGTGATATTGCACGATACAATGAAAACAATTCAGAATGGATTGTTGTTGTTTTTTTGAAAAAAAGAACAAAAATCTGTTTCTTTTAAAAAAAAACAATTAAACACGTGCGTTGTTTTGTTTTCAAACAAACGGGTTTTTCTCAACCCTGACTGTCTTTCAATCCTTTTTTATGATTTTTCCTTGATCTCACGATCTGGAACAAGTCACGCCACTGTCAGTTTGATTGAGTGTGCGTCGCACACCTAGAGTATAAGCCCTGGTATTGAAGAATGTGAGAATAACTGTCATTTGAATACGTAAAAAGTAGTGATGACAACAAAACAAGTTTCGAAATATTTAATCCATGTAGCATGTATTAGTTGACTTACAGTAGAAAAAATCATCTAGTTGCAGCATTTAAAATTTTGTAATTTCACTCTTTGGGTGCCCCCCTTGCCATGGATGTCCGGGGCCGTCGCCCGTTCGCCCCCCCTCTGCAAGCCACTGCATGCATTATTTGTGTATAAATACCCATGGAACATGATAACTAATCGGTGTATTCTGAACCAGCCGATCACTCGCCAACAATAATTTCGTCTTTGGTACGTACAATATTGACATTGTCATGTGTCGTTTGTAAGTTTCTATTCAAATCTGTTTAGTTTTATTTTATACACTAATATTTTGTAAAGTTATACAGCACAATACACCCTTAATACGTAACAAAACATTATATATCCAGAAAGCGATGATATTCACGTGAAGAAAACAAAGTTTTACACAATATAGAACAGGGTTCACCAACCTTCGTGAAACTGAGAGCTACTTCTTGGGTACAGATTAATGCGAAGGGATATCAGTTTGATACACACTTCTGAAATAAAAAATTCGCTCATGCTACTTTCAAGTATGTATACAATTATTGATATTCATCTATGTGAAACCACTGATCATGTTAATGCTATTTTTAGAATAGGTCCGCTGGTGACCTACGTGGTCATTACCGGCGACCTTGTGCCCGCGGTCGCAATGTTGGTGACTAGAAGTAAGTTAAAGTGCAACACTTAAAAATAATGAGAGAAAACCTATTTTTATCGCAGAGTAAATATACCTTGACAATAACATAGACGAACTCTACCTTTTGGTTGAAAGATATAGACTTTTGGTTGTTGACAGAAGTGACTGGACGAAGATTTTTTGGTAATATAGTGCGCATGACAAACTATAAGTGTGAGGAATATAAATTTACCATTATTCATTTCACGTTTTCAGTAGTGGTTTATTCTTCTTAGAAAGAGCAAATGCTTCAGACGGTAACTCTGCCGCAACTGGTGCGAAGCCTCTGAGGTACGGGACCCAATTTGATGAAATTGTTCAACTAGGGTTATAACCGGTCCTGTTTGTAGGTTTTAAATGTGGCTGATTTCCGAGATAAAGTTCTCGCTTTGGACGCCCATATCGTGGTCGCAAAGCTGAAGAGCAACTTGCCTACCTTACTGAGGTTAATCAAAACCGAAAACAGTGGAGTTCATTCAGAACTGACAAAAAGTTCCCGTCATAGCGGGATGCCCGGTTTAACGATTTGGTCATAAAGAGAGGTTCCACTATATTCTGAGAGACCGTTGTAGAATAGTAAGAGACGGTTCAGTCCCGCAAAATACTCCCACTGCCCATGCTATCATTTAAGGTGTCCAATCATAAGCTTGTGTGCGTATATTTATTTGTGGAGGGAATGACAGCTTTGAAAAACTTCTAAAGAGAGCCCGGGCAAAAGGTAGAGTCACTAAGTTTCCCAATCATCAGTAGACCCCAATTTGAATCCCCAGGGAATTCTAAGGAATGATGTGGCAAATACGTTGGGTCAAGGTTGAGCTCCAGGAGTTTCAAAGTGGAGAAATATTCCTCACTAGCTTGTGGGTGCCCATATTTCAACTGAATGCCTTGCATGGCTGAAGAGCTCCGCTCAGACCGCCCTTTGAATGGCGTGTTTGGTTAATAGTTGGAACCCTGTCAGGCGTCAACATTCTGGGCCAGAATGGACCTGCGAACAATGAGGATGGCTAAAGGAATATTATAGTTTCCCCCAAGCTACACTTCCTCAACTGCAACCCCATGACCAGTTGCAGTTTATCATCATGCCCAGGACTTCGCATTGCATTGCTTGGTGACTAAAGAGCATCTTTTCGCCTATACTGTTATTTGCTATCCATTCTCAGACTCGTTTTTTTACCGCAATATGAATTCAACCTCACGCAGTAATTTACGCCACACAGCTGTAGGCTATGTCTGGGTAATGAGAGTCCCTCATTTCACAAAATATAGTTTGTGTGTAAGAAAATTTCCTGGTTTGTGAACGTTTTTCATGTTATTGGTAACTAACCACTGGGTTTGCAACGAACTCGTACTTCACACGTACCTCATTCATACGTCATTTAACGTTACAAAATAGTTTTGAATATGTTGTATCATGTTACAGAATAGTTTTGATTCTATTTGCATAACAGCTGATGATGCTTACGTCTAAGGCGAAATATATACTCTGTAAGATCTTAGTGTCTGATTCTTTGCTGGGAAAGGATTCCTTTCCATAGGCAGTGTTACACAATAGTTTTAATATGTGACGATATAATAGATATAAGCACAAATGCAACAGGTTGAAGTTGATAGGTAAGCTCAAGAAAATCACGAAAAACTTTAGAAAATTTCAGCCTGTATTACATTTATTAAGCGCGAAAAACAAGTTGAATTATTTGATAGCATGTTTGAAGATTTGCACCTTGAATTTTTTGGCAAAGCATCAAGAACTTGCCAAAGATACTTTGTAAATTCCGTTCAGTTTAGCATGCTTCGTCGTTACTGGTCATTTGACAGTGTGGAATGTACTTGTAAATGATAAATAAATAGTCTGCTAGCTACCTATTTGAAAGAATGCAACACTTGGACAAACTTTCGTGAATACTTTCAGATTGGCTTCTTCCATAGGTAATTTCTCATACATAGCTCGCCTTTTATTAAAATCAAACTCTATCATTTGCATTGTAGTTGCTGACCAGTCAATCAGTCTGGATTATAATTAACATTACTACAATGAATGGTTTTAAAATACTATCCGAGCTTTAACTGTCACAGCATATAAAGATTTCAGGCTTTGTAGTTTCTTTTCAAAAACGTTTTGAGGATTCATGTAAGTTTTTCCGTCCAGAATTTCCCAATTCAAACAACTTCCTTTCGGAGCCCATACAATGCACCCGTCCTGTAACGAGGAACAAAAGCGAGCTTATAAATTCTTTAATACAATGTTTCTGAAACATTCATGATCACGCACCTCTTGTACATCCAAAAGGAAGTTACGGATCCCTTAAGAAATGTTGCAATAAATAGTCGAAATTAGGTTAATCATCGTGGTATTAATCAAAATGTTCGCAAAGCGTAAATCCCTTTAAATCAGTGGTTCTCAACCTTTTTGTACCAGCGGACCGGTAAATAACACAGAAAATTTTTACGGACCGGTAATATACAATCGCAATGAGTGCAACCGATTATCGCAATCATTTTGTTGACCAATACTGTTATATAACCTGCTTAACGCAATACTGTGGCAAACCTACAAAAGTCAAAGTCAGTGAGAAATTTGTTGCTGTTTCCTTGCTAGCATGCGGGATAAACGTGGTTGCAACAAAGTTTCAGAAAACGAAGTTCTGCGTCGGCATCCAAATGATTTCTGTCTTAACTAGTGCTAAAGACGTTATCTAGCATAAGTAAGTGGTTGAAAATACCACTAACAATTTATTTGCTTTGTGACTGAGATACTGACATTCGTTCTCAAGACTAGGGACGTCCAGAATTGAGGAAGTAATCCTTTTTACTTGGACAGCAAAGCAGCATCACAACACATTTCGAGCAGATTTTCTACTCCGTAGAGATTAAGTTCGCGTTTACCTTTAATGAAAAGATTGTCATCCAAAGGTTCCCCTTTGCAGGATCCTCATGTTCAGGAAATGCATGTCAAGATTGTTGGCGGACTCCTTCAAAAGTTTGCTTACAAGGTCAATAATAACTTTTTAGCATTAACATCAACATTCGTCAAAAAAATCGTTTAAAGTCGGAAACATCTCTGTTTCTCCCTTCTGAACAAAGCTATCTCGATGTACCAGCTTCTTTTTGAATGCCCCTGTCTTGTTTCTCAGTGCAAAGATATTTGTGCAAAACCCCTGCAGAGATCTATAAAGCTTGTTCAAATAGCGAAATATATCTGCCTAATACGATATCTTACTCATCCACATTTCATCCAAAATAAATTCTGCCAATGGAGAGTTCCTTTTTCTAAAAATTGTTTGTTCTTTTTTTTCTCCGTTGAGCTCAACAAGACGAGAAAGAACTCATCCTCTTGACAGTCATTTTAGTTCCGTATGGAGATGTTCTAGCTGCGAATCCATACTTTCACACAATGTTTTGAACAGTCTGGAGTTAAGCGCCGACTTTGAACTTCATTAACAGTTTCGGCCACGTTATTTACTGTAGTATGTTTTTTCAAATCAGTAGGCAGCTGATGCTCCCGATGCATTATTCAATGAGTCAACAATATTTTTGCGCTCTACTTCGCCACTTCTTTTATTTTTGGAAATACACCGTGGGGGGATAACCAATCATGTTTGCTGCTTCATCTGCGCACACTCCAACACAGTTTCCCCGGACAATCTTTTTCTCACTAAAGTATTTGTCAAGAAGTCGAAATATTTCTGACCCGGCGGTACGTCCTGGTTTAATGCAACATAGAAGTTCTTCGTTGAAATCTTCTTTTCCCACACAATGCACGAAACAAAGAAGAAGGCACAATTACTCGCGTCAGTTGACTCGTCGGGTTGAATTGCAAAATACCTATACATCTAGTCATCTATATCATCAATACTTAGCTGAACTGGGTCCCTAGAAAGTGGTATACGCTCTAGTTTTTCAGCTTCTTGACGACACAAAACTTCTTTAACTGCTGATAGGATGCACGGCTTTACTAACTTTTCCCCAATGGCGAATGTTTTTTTGTTTTAGATATTGAAGAGAAAACAGATATGGTGCACTAAGAAGAGATTTTTTAGTGGTAGTCATTGTTTTTATTTTCTTTTTTTGACTATTCATCTCGCTGAGCATGGTCTTTGAAAATAATCCAGTGGCTTGCCTTGAAGATTGCTGTGCTTGAAATGAAAATGACGAGCAAATTTGGAAGGTTTCACTGCATCATTTGGAAATATAATAAACTTAAGGGTCGCGGCGGCTTCACTACGTTCACTACGTGGAGCTACAGTAAAGTCAAGTTCCAACTATTTTTTATCTTATTGCCTGAAAAATTCGCCTTTTGACTTTTTACCTACTCCTGCTACTGTCAACATATCTGCATGTACTCTTTATGCAATTTGTTGTAAATTTGAAGTACTGGCACTTGCTTCATGTCCACTTTCAAAGTTGTCGCTTTCTATTTTTGTCCTTTAAAACTGTTAAATTCCCTGTTGCTTTGTTGACTGCATTTTAAATCTTCCGCAATACAGATATATAATGCAGCTACTGCCAGTGGCGTACCATGATGCTTATGATAAAAATTCCAGAGAACCTCTGTGAAAATTTTCAAGCTGTCACCAAAGCTAAACCTTAAAAATCAGCGCACAACCAATAGCTGCCATTGTGCGTTCTCAAATACTGTACAAAATAATTATGAAACTGCACAAGGATTTTTTTTTACTTCGTAATACTCATTCCGTCCAACCACATATCTTTGTCCAGGATTTTACCGAATTCAACATGAACTTCCGTTTTTACTTACTTGAAGATAAGTCATACAAGTAAACCTAAAGTGTTTTGCGGACCGGCAAAAAATCTACACGGACCGGCGGTTGAGAACCACTGCTAATGTACGCACTGCGTCAAATTCTTTCATTGCTGTGCTACTCAAGTATAATATTGTCCTAATCTTTGACCACCGTAGGAGTTTCGTTTGATAAAACGTTGAGTAAAACCGCCAGAGATGCGAAAACGCTGTCCATGGCAATGTATTTTCCCACTGCTTCTTGTACAGCGTCGCAACTTGAAACGGCTAAGTAGCATTAGAACGTACAAACACTTCACCAATATTTAAATGGCATTAGAGCAAGCGGTTGTAAGCATTATGTTCAGCATTGTTGTGGGAAAGAGGAGAAAATATCCTTTATTTTTTGGAAAGTGAAGAGTCGTTCCTTTCCATGCGGCAACGAAACATCAGCTCTTTTCGAAATTGTTTGTGAAATTTTTGGCGATAACATTTTCGCACCCACTTGATCGACTGCAGAGAATTTGTCTTCATTTTAATACATTATTGCCTCATTTCCTTTTTTGGTTGCTGAGGGAGGTATGCACTGAATAGAACAGAACCTTCTACAGAATGGTAGGCGATGATTCAGGCAAAATCTAGAAAAGTTTACTATGTATAGTCACGTATATTCTGCTAACCAGTGCCGAATCAAGCGAGCGCGAGGCCTGCAGCATATTAACAGCGGGGCCCTAAGTTAAAAAATGCACTTGAACACCATGTCAAATCATAAATTCTGTGGGCATCCATGTGATTACCATCAAGCATACTGAACTTCGTAAGTACGAAAAACCTGGTCCTGAATAGCAACTGGTGGACATTATGGGCTGCATTTCCTTTTTACCAAACACGTATATAAGCATTTTTTTACCAAGAAGAAATACAGTACTGTACAGCTCACAAGCAAGCTACAGTGACTCATCAACGAATTTGAGTATTGCTCTGTCTAGACAGTGGAGTCTATAAAACTATAAATGTCGAAGTCGATTTGCCAAAGCAGCAAACCTACTGCTTAAGATTACATTTTCTAGGTTTTGCCATTAGCAAATTTGTTTATGATGCCGGCAGTTCCTATTTCACATAGAACATTATAGGCTACTCTCTATACTCCTTAGAATCAGGCTGTTCAGTCTGTTTTGTCTCATGATGCTTTTTTGTTCATTCACATCTTAAGTTTAGAAAATAACCGTTCTCCACTGCAGTTGGTCTTCATGAGAGATAAATAAATGTGCAAATCTTTTTCCACATTTCTGAAAGAAGTTCCACATTTCTAAAAATTTCCAAATGCACTACTCAATAGTTAGTGAATAGATACCAAATCATTTTCAAAGTACAAAATAGGTGACCCAACTTATACAGTAGAACAGGTCACTGTGATGCAATAATATGAAGAAATGCCATTCATAACAGTACAATCAAGCTGTATCTGGAAATGCTGCAATTTGGCCCCGTTGCTTGAGTGGTCCCATACTTTTGCAAATGATTGTAAAATACTTCAAGTTTCAATTCACAGTGGTCTAATGTAAAAGCGTTCGGTTGAAAACCTTCGCTTGGCTTATGGAAAACGCAGCGAAATAGTGATACCTTGGACTGAAAAAATTCCATACACATAACTGCCTCATCTCCAGCATTCTATAAACTCTGGTCATTTCGCAATAGTTTAAAAACTAAACGTCATCGTCAGTTTGAAGGAAACCGTTTTATTTTGATGTTTTTCATCGTTCAAGCTGCGAGCATCACTTTCATAGTCATTTTTATATTCCACCAGCGCCTGCATAATGCGTGCCATTTCTCGTTCTCTGTTAAAAATATAAACGAGTTAATTTGGTGATAAATAAATTCCATACTGTTCAATGTAATCTTGATACGCAAGTTGCTGCAGTTCAACTCAGTTATGCTTTAGAATTAAATCGCAAAGGTTAATATACGAACGTCAGTCAGAAGTTGCTGGCGTTGCAGCGGGATCATTGATCGGCAAGACGCAATCTATGTATGAGACTCCGTGTACTCGACAGTAGCGTCTTTCCCACGGTTTTAGGTTCCTCTTGAACGAGTTTGTGGCACACAAGTGTTTGCTATCTAATGAGACGAAGACACTTGAAGTCATACCAAGGAACGTCAGCGGCATTTTAGTAGAGGAAAGAAAACTGCTGATAAAGACACTTTTTTGAATATGTAAAATACACGCACTTTGTGGTCTGTGATAGTATTTGGCTAAGACGTGAAACATTACTAAATAATAGTAGCTCTTATTTTCTTCCAATTATAATTTGTTATGCCATATAGATCATCATGCAAGTGACACATATTGCTGTGCATTGTACGGGTGCACATCTTCAATGTTTTTTCTTGCTTGTTCAGGCAACTGCAGAAATTAAGCCCCAGTTCATTCAGAAAAAAATAATCCTCACTTACTCCACATTGGCAAACACCGGACACCCGTGACTTCCCTTCGATCGACACTGTTTTTGTTTACCTCCTCATTTTTCAAATTACCTGTACAAACATACTAGACTTTTGTCTTGTGTTGTAGGGCTGTCAACAGACTTCTTCAAGCTTTCCACATTCCTAAAGGTTTTAATAAGTTCCGTTGAACTTCACCTCACGGTTTCTTGTGATTGAAGTATTGAGGGGGAACTTGTTCTTTCTTGATGTCTCACGATCCCGCATTTGACGACTTCACTATTATCGAGCATTTGAATTGTTTCATGTTTTTTTGTGATGCTGTATATGGAGTTGAAATGTGGTCGATAACTCCAATAGTGGATACTGACTGATTGCACTATAGAAACAATGCAATTATAAAATAAAATATTTATTGCTACAGCTCTGCGATGCAGAGCCTGCCGCTTCTTTAAAAATGTGAAAAATTTACTCACAACGCTGTGTAATTCGCACTAGTTTGAGTTCCCCCTAAGGAAAGGAATATTTCAGACAATAACGGCTCATTTCAGTCAACAAGGGAATTCCCCTAACAAAACTTTTAACTGCATGGCAATTTTTTCTTTCAATGATCACTTCTGCGAAACACAATCCGAAACTTGAAGCTCACAGCACTTATCCAATATTTATTCGCCGAGATTCAGTAACATCCAAACTCTAATTTATTTGTAAAACTGTTTTCCGAAATCATGAAATCATCATATACAAAATATTTCCTTAATATTTTCCTTGATGTTTCTAGAATTTAAACAGTTATTTTTGCTGAGAAAAGCGATACGTGGATAACTTTTTTATCATAATGTTAATAAATTCCTTTTTCATTAAAATGGACTTGCTAAAAAGCACAGTGGGTTGACACGAGACACTTAAACTGATAGGTTGGTCAGATTCATGTTCGGGTCACGCTGAAGACTTGAAAAGCGGTACTTGCGGCCAGCACAATTGACTCCCCACCAATGCAGTATTCACTGCGAAAGTAGCTGCGTGACCTCAAGCGCAAGAAGTGGAGATAGGCGCTGATGACCACTCGCGGCACTCCAAAGGCAGTACAAAACCAGGGCAATGAAACTGACTGACCGAAAATGTTCAGCAGTGTTCGTGTGCGACACGACAGGATCTCCGTGTGGTTGTGGTGGATTACAATGTATTAATCGCATTGATCGCGTGGTTGTCACGTTGTAAATAGATCGGTAACAGTCCCCTACTCCAACCACGCCAAGAAAAGCTTGTGACTGTCAAACAAAATAACTAGGGGGCTTGAAATCAGAATATACCCCTAAAACGTTTCTATGTCCTTTAAATTGTAATTAAAATGACCAGTGCTTGCGAAATCAAACAATGTCACGAGAAATCCTGTTTTGGTGAACAATGCACGGAGTTGCTGCAGATTCTTACTCATGCGAACAGTAAAGCCACAAATATCGAATACATTATTTTATTCACCGTTTCAGCTTAGTTGTAAGCCATCATCTCGTTAATATGAGGCAAACTTACTTCCTAACTTCTGTTGCGGTATTTTCATCATTTTGCGTGATTCGTTCCCTGCAATAAATCTTTTTGGTATAAAAGAGCTACATGGAGTCGCCATTTTTAAGCGATCAACACTTTCCGTAAGATTAATATAATTAATATGCAACTTGACGGGATGCAGCGAATGTTGAAAGTGACGACTGCCGGGTTTCACGTTTTCTATTTTTATCAGCAGTACAGTCGCCGCACAAATAAGGATAATTTCATTTTCTACTGGCAATCATCACACCATTTAAGAAATTGGATAGTAACGGCAACATTGTATCGTTCATCAACCTGTACAGTATCTGACTATGGCCATACGTTAAGTAATGAAGTTCTGGATATGAAAATAAAAGCTGTTGCAATATATGACTTTACATTCTTGCAATCTTACCTGCAAGTTAACAAATAAGGATATGTGCGGTTTTGAGCCAAGGACGCTGTAAATGTTCATGTTAAGTTACAAGTATGGATAAAGTTTGTTAGCTCAACTAATGTAAAACGTTACTTTAGAAAACAAGCTAATCTTTCTAAGAACTAAATTTTAAGATGAAGCTTATCATTTTCATCCACGTTATGTTACTATCTATGTCAGCTATTAGCAGTTCAGCTGTGGCATTAACGAGAAAGGGAACATTTAAAACTTTGGACTTGTCGGTTGAGCAAGACGAATGGTTCTCAAGATATAATCAAATAAAACAGTTGAACCCAGTACCAGTAGACTCCAACAGCGAAATTTCCCTCAGAACAGAACATGATTTTACGTATCTTTTAATGCACAATTATTGCAAATTCACCACAACGTTTAAACAACTTATGATAAAGCAATCATAAATTTCTGAGCAATTGTCAAGCTCGCTGATTGTTACGATCACTATGTGCTGAAGTCTCCAGACTTACTCTTTGCCAAACCACTGCACGCCTGGATGAGAAAAGCAATCACTCCATATCAAGAGATTGTAATCCACGTTAAATGGAAAAATCAGCGTTGCTACGCATGCTAAAAAAATAAGTTTAGTGCTCATCTTACAGCTGTGCACAGCTTAAAACATTTAAAAAAATAAAGCCTGTAGTAGCTTGAAAACGTTGTGTACGAATTTGTTTCTTGTAAATTTGAAATATTTTAAAATATCTTTCTAGCATGAAACTGCCACTCAAACTGTTGTAACATCAGCAGTAAAATAGAGCAATCTTCACCAACTCCCATCACAATACATGGTTTTGCTCGCCAGATTGTCTGAGTCTGAAGGAGAATAACGTTTCTGAAAGTTTTTTGAATGCCACACATGGCGACAGCGGCTTGATGCAGTCAAGTAGATCATCCTCAACATTTTTCATCTAAACCTGTTACGAAAAAATATCCGAATATTTCTATGCATTTTATACATTTTAACCGATTAGTATTGTTGAACATTTTACATTTAAGTTAACTTACAGTGTTGTAATCATCTATTTACGGGATAAACCTGACCTTGTCAGTCTACTTGAATAAGATTTCCCACTCTCCATACTGAGTTGGTGAGTGAGTAAATCGATGGATGACGATATAAGTAGCGTTGTGCTGCTGTTAACATATGACAGACAGGTCTCAAGTTCAATAACACAAAAGCAGCTTCTAGCAAGATTTGCTTGAGTTAAAAAACATTCGGGAAATTTAAGCCAATCTACAAAAATTGTTGAAATAGATAGCAAACCCCTTACACAAGGAGAATACATTGTAAAGCATGTTGCAACACTACCGTGTGCTTTTAAGAGGCATGTTATATCCGACATGATTATGTGATATGATATTTTTTGAAGTTCGAACTCAGGTTTATCTAAACGGCATATGGTTGACAGCAACTGCACTTGTGGAAAAACAAAGAGTTCTGAGCCTCTTAGCTCGATAGATTCGCTTGTTTGCTGTCTTTGTGGAAAGTAGTTAGTTGTTAAATTTGAATATAATTTGGCTGAATTTTGTCAAAAGTTAATTGAATGCACAGATCTTTCTGAACCTTAGTCAACTGCAAAACTTCACATAAATGGTGAAGTCCTGTCTACAAGCAGCTATTTTTTCCACTTGAATCACAGTATATATTACTATACAATAAAGTGTGGTGTGGAAAAATATTTCTTTTAAAAATTTCACCGCTTGTAAGAGTGTACATTCAGTTTTTTAAAGCATAACAATGATGAAAAATGAAAATCATAATAAAATAATACAGTTTGGTAAAAATTGACACCACCCAACTCATGTTAAGAAGTTGAGCTTTTAATTTGCAGCTTAGTTTCTCAAAAACTTACTCTTATTTGTTTGTGATTTTGACAGTTATTACAAAAACTTGTTTTCTAACATCCTTTTTTTCACTATAGGTGTCTACTGGGAATGACAAGCTGGATTGAAAATGATCTCAATGTATGATAAAGTTTTGTGAATATTAAGTAAAAGCATTGTGGCAATATTTTTTAAAGAATTTCAAAAGGATAGGTGAAGTAATACTAAAAATGGAGGAGCTGGAATCGCCAAAGTTTAGGATAAGTTTTCAATCATTACCCCACACATTAGTATTTGCACATTTGTGCATCCTCGATTGCAGTGCATTTATCTACAAATAAAATTTGAAATTTTTCAATATTGTTTGACCATCAGAAATGAACATGCCATCCTCTACTTTCCACTTTTTGATAAGGGACGGTGTTCTGCAAATTCTTCAAAACATCGGCTCCTATGTTGCCATTTTTGTGAAGTTTTCAAGGGCACTGTCAATATCAAGTCTTGTTGCAGTTAATACAGCTTTTCCCTTCTTTATTAGCAATGTGCCATTGGCTTTCAAGTAGCCATTACGTGACTTCACTAGAGTTTATTCACAACATTTTGAATTTTGACTGTAAATAGAATCCTACAGCGCAGCAAAAACTCTCGGAAAAAATGTAGGACGCTGAAGTTTTTCGCATCGAATTACATATATAAAGATGCTAAATTAACCAAATAATCTTATATTTCGTAAGTACCTTTAGGCCGTTAGAGGATATAAAACAGATCTGAGCGTTTTTCAAAACTCATTGCTTTGACCAAGTCCTGAAAGTTATTTGGAGGAAGTAGGTAGTATGGTTGAACAAAAGCATGTAAAATATTTTCATACGACGAATAGCTATTTCCCCGAAATGTAGTTTTGATCCTAAGTATTCCCTGCAACTATGCAGCGCTATAATCAGATTAATTCAATACTGACCGTTTATACGGTTTAAGCAAGCCTAAAACTTTACCGTGCTTAAACACAACATACGAGATCAACATATTAACTTAACGACATTGACTACATAATTAACTGCTTGTAGAATACGTGCTGAAAGACTCACAAAGCAATCATCTAAAATAATAGCGGTGATAACTTAGGCTAATACAGAGCAGCATGGTCCAAGCCTACTTTTGACCTACGGGCCATTTTACAAAAGTGTGACGACTTGCGGGCCATTTCGAACAAATGATGTATAAAACAACAAAATCACAAATTTTAAACTAAAAAAATTAAGATAAGTGACTGCGTTATTGAAAGTATTACACAATAGCAAATAGCAATTTATTACAAATCTCTATCAGTGGAATGCCTGTGGTCGAGGCTTCTCTGACACTATCGTTCCTATGTTTATCAATGTTAGTGGTAGCAAGTCGGAGACTGTCGTCTAGTGTTTCGTCTACCATTCGATTTCTGTTTTCGACTTGATTGCTTCGCGTAGAAAATGTAGTCTCACACATGTATGTGCTTCCAAACATTGAGTTCATTTTTAGTGTGAAACAAAGGCGCAGCCAGGGGGGGTGCTGAAGGGGCTCAAGCACCCCCCTTAGCGATCAGAATATTGATGTTTATTTCTTAGTTTTTCACCAACAT
>Ga0210059_1002876_pt1 | contig 27249 bp, 21 predicted proteins | sample Ectturendosymbi2_FD_188042 | JGI IMG/M metagenome (GOLD analysis project Ga0210059, IMG submission 188042) | Ecteinascidia turbinata endosymbiont from Florida, USA - Sample 2 (SPAdes) (version 2) | ecosystem: Host-associated > Tunicates > Ascidians > Unclassified | place: Key West, Florida... | reverse complement strand
GGTTGGTTGACTAGATGACCGCCACGGTCTTTCGCCAATCCTATATGACACAGTGCCCCTCTTTGTTTACACTGATCAACTATTGTGCCATTGTGTTTTCATTTGCTCTAATGTTCGCTAACGATTGTCTTACTGCATGCGATGGCTTTTATGATGCTTCTGCTTGTTGGCTGAGTCATATGAAACAATAAACCATTGACCATTGTAGTGTAAGCCTATATAGTGTAGCTAGTGCTACCGTAGTGTAGGCTTGTTTCATTCTCCTTGCCACAGGATTGCCCTAAGTCACGGTAGATTCAAACAACAGAAGATCGGCAAGATCTACGACTGCAGCATTCAATGCGCCATGCTTTGCTAGCAGGCGCAAGTCTTGCCAACGACGTGTTGGTGAAGCCCTGTCTTGACGCAGATGTCAATCTTCGTCACAGTGAAAGCTGTAATGATGGCGGATTGACAACGTCAAGCGCACGTGATATACACAGCCTCTGTGATTGGCGCGAAGATACATGTGTCAATGAAGCATAACTCCAAAAAATAACAGGCAGTCAACAGCCTGTAACGGGACTCACGAAATTTTTATAATTTTCAATGTTTTCATGTTTTTGCTTCAGTTCTCCCGAAATACACCACTAATCACACAAAACAAAAAACAGAAACCATTCAAGCGGAACAAAAAAAGCACTTAACAGTAGAGTATTTGATTGGCATTATGCCTTCGTCAGGTTTATTCTAATGCAGGGTTCTTAAACTGTAGTCCATTAATATGTTTTAGGGCAAGGTTTCTCAACCTGTGGGCCACAGAGGAATTTTTGACGGGCCACTGCCCCAGTCACACCAGCGCGACCGCTACATGTGAGCAAAGTCAGCCAAAGCAAGGAGAAGGGAAAGACCAAGCAAGCGACACTTATAAGTGACTTCCCTGCACATGGAAGTAAGAGCTCTTTTTGGCCGATTCGTCTGGCGCGGAGTTAACAACGATGACGTCACAATCCATCCTTCCCGGGGATCGATCCCACACTAAAGCAGGACTCCACAACCGGGGAGTTCCGCTTCAGTAGCTCTTGAGCTACAAACGCCACAACAAGCTCACTTTCATCATTATGTCTTAGAAATTATTGCAACATGCACATTTCCACAAGCCTACCACGTTGTGCGTTGCCAAGCTTGCGGTTTTACACGAATTGTGTCTTGTTTTTTGTGGACTTGCGAGTTTTTTTGAAGACTTACGGGTTGCTTGTTTTGTTGAAAGTTGCTTGTTTTTTTGTAGATTTTGTTCTACGCATTGCTTTTTTCAATCATATGGTACCTTTGCTGTTTTAATTTACTGCAAAACGCAATTTGGGCGTGTCTTTGTACAAAACTTGCTCATTTTGGGCTGTTTTTTTCAGTTTGTCTTCCTGTTGTTGTTTTTAGTTTTCCTGCTATTTTTTGTTTATGTTCAATTTTCCTGCCAAACGCATTTCGGGCTTGCTATTTTGATTAAATTACCTATTTTGGGCTTGTTTTTCAGACTTGTTTGTTTTTGCAAAAAAACTGGCATCACTGTAGTGTGCTATATGCAGTTACTGAAGGAATTTTCAGGCGCACAGGCAGCTTTTGTTCCCATGGAAACGAAAACTTTTTAACAGGCTTAATGTGGAAGATGACTCGATCTATGCATTATCAAGAATTGAGTCTCGAACATCTATGCATTCTAACAACAAACAGGCTCAGCCTTAGAATTTAATTGTAGTACACATCAGTGATGGAGTCTCGAGACAGTCCAGGTCTCGCAGGGATATGGAAGCGGTTATTTCATCAACCGCTTCTGCTTCCATACCTATCGCTTCCGCTTCTACCAACAAAAAAGGAGAAAATGATCGTTGGCCTTAACAGACTAAACCTTCTATGAAGAACGCCATGATGCTAGTTAAAGGAAGGTCGGCTCCTGTGATAGCCAGACCATTGAATCACTCAGATTGAAAACTACATTGGTTTAGCGCCACTTATCAATACTAGATATTCCTCATGGTTTCTTATTTTTCCCATGTTAACGGGATGCAAGCAAGTACAGCGTTTAGGTTTTTGTCACTGGTTATTACTTTTCTGATGGTTGAAGTAGAATCATTGGGTCTTGAACTTTTTGTTTTGACGCTGTTGTTTCTAAGTTGTTTCCGGCATCTTTTATGTGGTTAACTTAATACAACATAATATGCATTTTAGCAAGAGAAGAAAAGCATCGACTCGCCGGGTTTGAGGATGTGATTTTGATTCAAAATGGCGCAGAAGTGACCCACGAGCTGCAATATGTGGGGTTCAATAAACAGTGGCTCAATGGTCCCGCCTAACTTATTTGATATACAGACGTTTGAGGAAAAGCATGATTGCTATACTTTGTAATTCTACTATTTTTTTCGTAGTATTTGTTGTGAAAGAGCTTAAGCTATTGGTATAAATGCCGCGGATAAAGCTGCGTAAATTTCATGAGGGTGGTTTCCAACCCCAAATGCAATATGTGACTTGCCTGCTTCAACTCTTTCCATAGGTTTAGCCTATTTCATCCAACATTCTGGCTTGTTTTGAAAAAACGAAGATATTCCCGTTTGATTAACACACAAACGAAAATATTCCCGATAACAACATTGTGAAACAGTAGCACAACTAATAATTTTGTTTGGACAGTCAATGACATCGTCAGTTACTGATGGCATCTTGGGTCCAACTGTTCCATCCTTTAGTTTGCAACAGCTGAAAATTGATATAAAACCGCTAGTAATCTTAGCAAATTTGTTTCACGGGCCATGGCTTTTTCGACCCCATTCTGACTGCGATACTGTTTTGAAGCCTCGTCAGAACCAGACCTAGGGCCCTTAACTTATAATAGTAGCAGCACAGAAGTCTGTAAATCATCTCATGAAGGCAGCGATGCTGTAGTAGCAGGCCTGTAACAAGCTTGGGATACCAGGGTGAGGCGAAGATTTTTCTGAGGGGGACCAATTAGGTGTAGAATAGTTTCACACTATGCTCAACACTTTTTTCCATGGAAGGTCAAAAATTTTTCAAGGAGACTTGTGCCCCCCATAATTACGGTCCTGTTCAGTAGAACCAAAAAAGAAATGCGCGCTTTTGCAATCAGTTGCAAAAATAAAAGTTTTTTATATATTGGGCAGGTGCTGAAAATAAGTATGAATTTAGCTATCTAGAGGAAAAGTTTCTTAAAAAGCATCTTAGCAGTGTTGAATGTAGTTTTATTGAGCCGAATATAAAAGATATTCATGTGGACCCCTATCTCCCTATTGTCACATCAAGTTCAACCAAAAGAGGTTTGGCATTAAAAAATTTGCTGTTAACATTCACTGGATATATACATTGATTATTTATTTTCTTCAGATGTATGAAAACATACCTTATTATAGCATTGTTCAATTATCAGGATTGATCTTTGAAATAACATTTCGTTTTGATTCACCTTCAAATATTTAAACCCAAGATCTACTTTCCATAAATTGGTAATAGCCAGTGATAATAAACCAATTAATGTGTTTCAGTTAGCTGCTTGAAGTTTCGTTAGTTCGATTTTTAATTTAAGGAATGGTGCTCATAAACCGTGCGGCAATGGACCAACAGTTTCAAGCATGGTTCATTGGTCCATCAAGCCGGTTTTTGGGTCTCGACGCATGGGGACCCTTGATCCACTTGGATGACGAATGAAATAATCCATGTAACTTAAAAGATTGCAGGTTATTTTGCTCCGAAAATTCCCACAAAGCATGCCATAACTCCTAAGACACTTACTGCAAAAATGTGAGCAAAAAATATTGCACCGCGTGGTAGCTACGCTCGATATCATAAAAAGTGGCTCGTAGGTCCGACTTTTCCCTATGCTTTTTCTCGTTCTCTTGTGCTACTAATATGGCACGTACATTCAGACTTATAGTGCAACTTTACCGTTTAATCCACATCAGGAAATGGACAAAAATGTTTCCCCAAATTACTCTTCAAGTCAAATAACCTATGTGGAAACGGAAGCGGCAGAATTTTTGCGCTTCCGCTTCCACAGAAAAAGGACCGCTTCCAGCTTCCACTTCCACATCCCTGGTCTCGAGACGTGTCTCGACATATCTCGTTTTTTCATGTCTCGGTCTCAGGTCTCGTCTCAGTCTCGGTCACGAAGGATTTCGGTCTCGGTCTCGAGCTATATTAAATTAGATGAAATTAAATTAATTTAATTTTAATTTAATTTATTTCTTTATGTGCAGACACGAAGTCCATAGTATGAACACACACACTCTGCAGAACGCAGGTTGATAAAAACAAACAAAACAGAACGCAGTACAAGGCATTGAAGCCGGCGGAATGCAGCTTACAAACGTTTTTCATTTTGCAACTGCATTGAAGACAGAACCATTGAGTTACAGACACATTCTTAACACTATTGTTACCTAGCATGTAACACTTGTTACAGCACTACTGCGGAGTAGGGCGCTAATTCCTAAATTGGTCGACTCGAGTCTAGCATTGTGGCTTCAAATGCCATCGATCAAACGGACACTGGTAAGTTCGATCACTCATTCACAGAGTAAAATGCGATTGTACTGTTTAAAGAATAGTGACGAATGCAAGCAATCCGACTGCATCAAGCACGTAACCATACGTTGTTAGATTTTCTGCATCTTTCGAGAAACAGGTACGTGTGTTTTCGTAGCAGAGCCTCAAAGGTAGGAATGATGCATTGAACGTGGTGGCTAAGTAGTGATTTGCCTCTTTTCCACTTTCTGAAATGACGTAGGCCTACTTCAATACTAGGTAGGAGACCAGAACATTGGAGCTTCATCAGGGCATCACCTCCTGTCCTTACACAGAATGGTTGGTATTGTTTTGTAACGAACAAAACAGTTAAATTTTATTCTGAGTCAAAACAAATTTATTGAAGCATGGCAACGGCAAACACCTCGAATATTGAATTGGTTCACCGACATTTTTCGAGTGAAAAATACGTAGACCCTCTAAACGCTGCCAACATGTTCAATGTCCATGCATTTCTTCATGGAATTTGGAAATAAGGCCACAGGTTTGAGGTGGTAAATTCCTGAGAGGAAAGTGAAAATGAACGTTTGCAGCAGGGCGGTGCGTCTGGACGGGCTGCCGGGCTGCAGCCCTCCCTGAAAAATGTAAGGCAAAAGATCCCGCCAAACGGCCAAACTCGCCTAAGTTTGGATTTAGTTACGAGATTTCACAACACAATCATTTTCGGCACTTTCCGACACCATTTTGGCTCAACGTTTCAGAATCCAACAAAACCAATGTTTCGCTCATTTCCAGCAACGCCGCTTATGCGATGACGTTTTCAGCACACTTGCCGATGAATTTGGCGATTTCGGAGCTGTCTTCGCCATAGCCCTAAAGGAAAAAAACCAAACAATTGGTTATAAGAAACGTAGTAGTATATCGGCCCTATCGCAACGCTTTTTTTATTTTGATGATGAATTTTTAAAGAAAAAACGGGGGAAATATGATCTTCACTGTTTTTTACTACCTGGTTTTCTTGGATATTGAATTTTATAATTAAGTTTAACAATGCTTTTACTAGTTCTTTGGCGATATTGGCGACATTGGATTCAAATCTGGTCGCCAATCTCGGGCTGCGAAAATACAGCCCTTCGTTTATCTGCACCAGTGCAGCTTGCACAGTAGGCTAAGCTGATGAGCTGTCTAAGGTTGGCGTTTGAAGATGTACGGCAGTAGTTGATGGATATCACTCTTGGACAACGAAAGATGTGACTGATTTAAACATTTAAATGTGAAAATTTTGAAGCATGAGAAATCTGGCAAACTTATATTTAGCATTCAAGTAGACCTTTAATTTTTTAGTAAGGTGAACATTGTAGCTGTTGTTGATTCAGGATACAAACTTTTACTGGAAAAGCATAACAACCAGTTAAAAAAATCATGAACTGTTTGAAATTTTTTGGAAAAGTTAAACTTCATTTGAAAGAACATGATTAAAGTACCAGCTCATAAAAAGTGGCTCTAGCCCAGGTTTGCTGCCATAACACGGTTTGAATAAAATGCTAAGCTTTGTCTTGGTAACAGTAACACCTTAGTAGTCGAGCGGGCTCTTCGAAGTTTAGTATGCGAGTGGTGTTGGGTTCGACTCTCGCCTTTACAGCTTTGGTGGCAATGGTTATGCGTCATACTTTTGATGGGACCGATATCAAGCGAAATTTCTGACTTCCCGCCATGTGCGCATGCAACGAGTGATCTTCTATAAATCAAATTCGCTCAGAAAACTGATGATTAGGGCATAAGTGTGTCGGGATAGGGTTTGGTTAGGGTTAGAAAAAGAAAAATAATTGAGGTCTAAGAGTAAGTCCAATATTTTTTAGTGCTTATAGTTATTCCCGTGCTGTAACTTTTTGTGAGTATCTGACATCTAACCAAAAAGTTTTAATTTGCACAACACACACCAAAAAAGGAAACGCTAAATTTTATTCCTTTACTCTGAGAAGCAAAATATTTGACAAGCAGTAATAGGTCAGAAATTTCGCAGAGGTCAGAAATTTCGCTTGACACCGGTTTAACTCTTTTGTGTTCGTGTTTACGCTTCAGGGTTTGGGTTTGGTTTCATTAAACTGAAGTGAATGTTTTCCATGTATCAATAAGGACAACTGAAATTTACCAGTTTGACAAGATTAGGACTGCCGGAATGACTGGAAACGCCACTAATTATAAAAATAGCCAGGGTGACAATCCTATATGTTCAACCAGAGATGAAATTTCCTCCCGGCCATGTTCACCACGAGCTGCCACTGGTTTGCAGTGCTTGGCCGTTTGCACAAATTTCGGATAATTTTTATTATCTTGATATTTGGCAATGTGCCAGATATTTTGTTGCAGCATTATTCAAGCAGTTAGCTTTAATTACCATCAGAGAAATGTGAGGTCTCGAGTCTCGGTCTCGAACTTCCAGGTCTTGGTCTCGGTCTCGGCTTTTATGACAAAGTCTCGGTCTCGTCTCGAAATTTGAGCCAAGTCTCGGTCTCGGTCTCTGAGGTTACGGTCTCGACTACATCACTGGTGCACATTGCGTTATTAGTAGGGCCATTTAAAGTCATAAAAGTCATACTTTTTTCTGTGCTTGAGGAATCTATGGAAGGAATTTTAAAACACAAACCACACCTCTACGAAGTCTGTAACGAAAGTTAAAGTCATTTTTTCCATGTTAGGTCATAAAGACATATTTTGCATATTTTCAAGTTAATTTAGTAAGGAAGCTATAAACGCAATCTCAAAATATCAGGTGAAACTACCATCGCCAGGTCTAAGCTGTATCCTGCAAATTGAACACGCTTAGACACTCGGAAAATGTTGGCAAAGACATAGGTGAACCAAGTTTTTTGGACGAAGTGTAATGTACTGCCCAAAAATGCATTTCTTGCTGCCCCAAAGAAACAAACCAATGTCCCTGCATTTTTGCAGTTTTCCTCAAACCAATCTATATGTTTTGCTCATATTTTGAGCTGTTTATTTTAGTAGGCCTTCAACAAACCATGGAATATCATCTCTTATGTCAATTTTCACTGGTAATGCTTCTTTGTACAGTAATTGTAATGTTCTAGCTCAGCCATTTTTATTTCGTCATATAAGATCATACGTCCTGAAAAACAAAGTCATATTATCAACTTTACTTCCGAAAAAATGGCCCTTGTTATTAGATGTTGTTATTAGTTGTTTTTATTTCTGCTCTGTAGCCTGCATGAGCAACAGTTGTAGCATTGGAGAAGTTGTATAGTGGGTGGGCCACGGATTCTATGTTTGCTTATTAATTGGCCACTTTCTTGAAATGGTTGAGAACCCCTCTTTTAGTGTGTCCGTATACCAAAATCCAATAAAAAAAATTATCTAGTTTTTTATCTGCCCATTTGGGCAATTATTCATCTTAATCGCATCACAACTGTGGTGTAGTCTGACATGCACCTCTAGACCTAACTAGGTAATTCCAAAACTACTTTTCTTTATGATGAAATACTCCACACTGCCCATAGGCGTCGGGAAGGCACTTAATGTGTGGGGGAAAAAAATTGCCCTGAAAATAACAATTTGCGCATCATAGGTTGTGCATCATGGTACACTTTTCAATTTTTTTCGGATACGAATAGTATGATTTCAAGCAAAACAGAATTAGGATCGGATATGGATATCAATAGTCAAAAACAGGATAGGATCGGACAGCTAAGAAAACACTATCCGATCATCTCTGTTTTGAAGTGGAAACACCAGCGTTGGATCAATTACAACTGTGATTGTAATTGAGTGCTTAATGACATATTTTTGAGTAATTGTAATGGAGACTTTTTGTTTTTGTGTAATTTAAATTTGCAATAAAAATTGACCAAATTACACTTACTTTTGTTTCCAACAACTGCACCGAATTCGAGAAAACTCAGAAACGCAAAACCGTTGTTTCACCTTCTGTGTAACCTAATAGGCTTCTACTCCACAGAGCTTGTCAGGTAGCCTACACAGCAGAGATGAACATGAAGTTGGATTTAAATTCGGGCGATTTTCAGCTTTTTCATGGATTTGGATTTAAAAATTCTGCTTAACCGGACTTGGATTGGATTTGGTAATGATCTTGTTCTGAAGTAATCCGAACTTCTTCGCAACTTTCAGTTCTGTATCGGAACTTTAGATTACTGCATTTAGTCTATGTGTTTCAGAGATGATCGTATGGTGCATTTTTACTATCCGCTCCTATCCTGTTTTTGAAAAATGATATGCGTATCCGATCCGAATCCTGTTTTGGTTGAAACCATACTATCCATATCCGAAAACTATCCGAAAGTGTATTGTGATGCACAATACACATTTATTTTGCCCTGAGGCTATTTTTCCTTGTGAGGCAAAATAACTGCTGGAGTCATTTTGCCTTTAGCAGAACACGATTGGTTGAAGTAGTCACTTGACATGTTTGGAAAGCATAGCTTGGTCAGTTGACCATGACATCTCTAACAGCTCAGTCCCATGGATGGATGATGGTTGTCATGGTTTCAGGGCTGGCAAGCAGTTTGCAGCTTCATGTTTGCATTAAGTGAACTGTAGGTTAAACCCTAACTCTAAACACTGAACCACTAAACCCATAACTTGACCCTAAACATTGACCAAAATCCTAAACTCTAACCTTAAACTGTCAAACCCCAACCAATTGTCGCTGCGCATTGTACTTGTCACATGACATGACCACTTCAACCAGTTGTGTTCAAATCAAATGAAGACAAAATAATCCCAGCACAGGTTTTGCCTTATGAAGCAGAATAGACACTACCTGAATGCGTTGTGCAACTTTGGGCCCTATCATGCTTATAAACAGAAAGTTTGACGTATGTTGCAACCTTGACATATCGCGTAACTTATGTACTTTTCCAAGTCAATTGCATTAAAAAGCAAGCTCAAGTTTTGCCACACAGTCCCGCCCCCACGGAGAGGGGCTTTGGTGGGCTTAGCCCCTCCGAAACAAAGCTCCAAGTCCCCCCAAGATGAAATATGAAGCACTATAAAACAATGATGTTCGTTCAAATTTCAGAATGTCAAGCCCCACTGCACAAATATAAGCCCCCCATGTATAACCCCCCCCCCTACTACACAAATTTAAATCCCCCCATAGACTTTTTGATGACTGTTCTGTTGCCACACCAAGCTAGGTACTGTAGGTAGCCTTAGTTCAGGTACGCAGCAAAAAACGTCCTAGTGTAGGCCTATAGGCTACTGACAGAGCCCCATCTTGCCACAACAGGAACAGATTCATGCTGACAAACTTGGCGTGTCAAATTAGCAGATTAAGAGGGTGAATGGAATTACACTACAGTACCGAGCTTACACCATAGACAGACTCGGAGCCATGACACAGAAAGCTGAAAAGAAACTTCTGAAGATAATAAATGAGTGATTGTGCAATGTACAACTTTTTCTAAGAGTCGGAATCCTCGAAATATCAATAAAAGCGTTTCGGATATCCGGGTCCGTATCTGGTTCACGTTTGAAAACTCTTTTTGGATATCCGTATCCGGTTGCAAACTTGCTATCCTGCCGGATATCCAACTGGCAAACCGGATAGTGAACATCTCTCATATGTTTGTTTCAGTGGAGTTTCTCACATCCATTAAAACTGTGCATCGTGCTTGTATGTACTTGGAGCATTGACATACTACCCTGCAAGGTAAGGTTAAGGTACAAGCCTGGTCTCTTATGTGTCATGTCATCCAAGTTAAGGAATTCGTGTGATTTTCATTGATTCTGACCCTTTTTTGACCCATGTCCCATACTCAAGGCTACCACACCGTCCTTGTTTCTAAGATTTGTCCTTATTTTGCAGTACTACGTCTTGGGAAACATTATTGTCCTTATTTCTAAGAAATGTCCTTATTTGTTACCTGCGTCCTTATTTCTTCTTATTTTCTAAAGCGTTGGTGCTAACGACCAAAGTTACACATTTGCGCAGCCTGCTGTTTAAACAGCCAGATGGAGTTAATTGTGTAGTTAGAAGAGTCTGTTTAGCAATCATTGCTAAGTTGTCCTAAAACAAAGTAGTGCAGTTAGTGGGTTATGGATGTTAACCTTTGTGTCCACGTAGACCTTAGCCTATATTTTTAACATTTATAGGAGAATTGAGATACAAAATGATATTAATCTAAACACGTGTCATGCACCAGGAAACTAGCAAGTCCAGACATCAGCAAGGTTTATGGATGTGCATTTCGGCAAGCAAAAACAACCCGCTTTTGAGCACCAGATTTCACATTTACTCCTACTTCGTATATTTATGTTGCAGATATTTGTATTTCGTTGTCAAAACTGAAATCTGTACTACATTATCAACATTACAAAGATCGCTAAGTGCTGTAAAGAGATGGGATACACACCAACAATTTTGATTGATAACGTTGGTGTCAAACTGCCACGTAGAACGATCGCAATACTCAGAAAAAGTTGAGAAATGATAATGAATCTGGGTGTGGATGGTTATCAGATGGTTCTTGGTAATGATTGCATATTGCTTTCACCAGCGGTTCCAAAACTTTTTCGAGTTGGTGAACATCTTGTGACCCAAGCCTCAAACACCATATGTTAACATAACAAAAATGTTGATTGTGTGGATGATTTTTGGCAGTGGGTTGCTAAGTTCGTTTTCAATGTCTGCATTATACTGTTTTCTCAAGTGCCTACGCTACACTGCAAACAGACACAGGCAAGTTTGAAAAATTACAACTCAGGTTTAGGTTTTTGATCGCGTCGGCGCAACCTATTTTTTGACCCTTTGCGAAATTGCAACCATTGTTTGGGTCGCAACCCATACTATGTGAACCACTTGCTTCATGCTTAAACCTGTTTTAATATATAGAGTTGTATCACTTCATCGCATACTTCACTTCAAGGAGGTGTAAGGTGTGCAACGTAGACGATAACTGCCGTACCCACTGAGATGGCCAGAAAACGAAGCTACCACCTTCAGCCGAGATACTAAAATCAACACCGCTGGTTCAACTTCCGGCAGTGAATTGCAGACAGCTTTGTTAGATTGGTTTGCAAAGCACATCATGATTCAGTAGTCTGCCTTCAAAGGGACCCCCAAGAGCAACTGTAATGTGTATGTGTAAGTAGGTTACTCTGCTTTCAAAGGGGCCCCCAACAACAGCTGTAACGTGCAGGTACTACGCTTTACAAGGGCGCCCAGCAGCAATTGCATTGTGCAAGTACGCTGCTTTCAAAGGGACCACAATAGCAACACAGTAACTATAGTGTGTAAATCTTACGCTTTCAAAGAAGCCCACAATAGCCAATGTAATGTGTAAGTATGAGGGGCCCCCAACAGCAGCTGTCATGTGTAAAAGTTCCTTGCTTTCAAAGAGGCCCAAACAGGAACTGTAATGTGTAAGTAGGCTACTTTGCTCTCAAAAGGGCCCTCAACAGCAATTGTAATGCGTAAATACCTTGCTTTCAAATGGGCCCAAAGTAGCTGTAATGTATAAGCACTTTTCTTTCAAAGAGCCCCAACTTCAGGATTACGGTTCTGGACTGATGTTTGGCCGGGTCATTCTACAATTGCTTTTAGGCTATTCAGTCCCAATCGGTCATCAAAGAGAACAGAACTATACTGAAATAGTTTTAAAGCATGTTTTTCAAATCACACTTTTACATTTGCCCAATACTTGATAAAAGTTGCATGTAAAAAAGAAACAAAATGCAATATAGAATGCCTGGAACCAGCTCAAAACATCGTACTACATACATTCTGAGTATTTAGGAAGCTGTTGGAAGCTGCAAAAAAAGTTGGAAAAACTTGCTCTACTCATCAGAGATTTGTTAGTCCGGTTTAGAGCTACCTTTTTCTTTACAAATTTGGCTTTCTGTTCGATGTCCAAGGCCTTCGTTACAGTGATCGTCATGACTATGAAAAACTAAAATATATGTGTGAAAATTTAGGAGCTTCGTATACTGTAGGTCAGACGAAGATGGCAAGCAATTATTTACGATTCTAGATTGCAAAATGTTAGTACAGTATTATTCATGCAACTTAAAATGATCGCGTCTTCAAGACTTCCTGACATTCATACTCAAAAATGGTGTTGAAAGCGTCTTTGCTTCGCAGATAATGCTGACCATGGCAGTATCTATTGCAAACTGAGAGAAACTGATTCTTTCATACCTCCAAGCCTCAATGAGTCAGGACAGATTGTGTGACCTTCACCTTACTTAGATGAGTATAGAAGCAGGGAAACAGACAAAGCTGACTTTGAGGAAATCATAGACGAATTTACTCCTATAAAGGCACAAAAAGTGTTGTTTTTATTAGCATGTTATAGCACTTAGACACGATAAGGCTGGATATATTGATGTTTTAATGGAATTGTGTCTTTCGAACACAAGTAATACATGTATTGCATTACATAACTTACTGTCAGTGATGGAGCCTCGAGACTTGGTTTCGGTCTCGAGACGTATCTCGAGGCCCCTATTTTTGGAGTCTCGGTCTCGAAGGTCTCAGGTCTCGTCTCGGTCTCGAAGGATTTCGGTCTCGGTCTGGAGCTCTTCGTCTCGAGACTTTGCATAGGTTATTATTTATTAAGTTTTGCAAGGAATTCCTTAAAAAAAACGTTTTTAAAAAATGATTGTTCAAAATTTAGCCGTTCAAAGAGGTCAGTGGCCACGCTTTCTTTGTTGTTATATTGTTTGCGATTTGGAGAAAACAATTTGCCCTCTACCCCACTTAAAATTTATACTGAATTCAATAAAAAATGTGCATGCACCAATGAACCTGCAGCGCGTAATTTCTGCAACGAGGGGTTGGGAGTACGTTGCTAAGGACTATCTTTGAACTGTTTTTCCAAGAGTTTTGTTATGAAACCCATAAGCTTATTCACCTGAGGTGGGGGAGTGCCAAAACCTTTCTTTTTTTGAGAAGTCAAATAAAACCATGTCTTTTTTCGAAGTGCTTTTCAAAGTACTCTGTTAAAACACGCTGGTGAAGTTTTTTTTGTTCTGCATAATGCAGACTTTTTTAAGTTCAAAAATGCCTCAGAACTCTCTTGAAGAAAAGTTTTGCTCATAAGAGTTTTATACATAGAGCAAATAATACGTCATGGCTGATCAGTTACTTTGACGTACTGCTATAGGCTTTATGGCCTTTTTGCGTTTTTTAACCGACATACGGTGTTGCGAAAACTCTAAGTGTGTCAGCAAAAATGGAAATTTGGAACAGCTATGAATATCAGTTTAATATAAAAATATGGAAATTATGAAAAACTTAAAAATATAAAAACTTGAAAATAAAAAATAGTACATCTAGCAATTATACATCGAGCCATAAAGTCAGCGGGAAGGCGCTACACCGTTTCACTACTAGTTAACGACACCGGTAATCCAGAACTTCACTCATTCTGCTGCAGCATGCTGTATCGCAGCAATGCCTGTCGAAATCATCTAATACTTTCTTTTTATCAGAGAAAGAAAAAATCTTCAATACGAAGGCAATGGTTACCTGCAAAAGATCAGCCACAGTTGCAAAAAACTGACAAACTACGAGCACCTTGCTCTAAGTAAGACAAAAAAGCAAACCCAAGTTGCTGCTGCATTGTCACTAACAGGTGAAAGTGGATTGTAACTATTAGGATGAAGAATTTGTTTGACGTGTATATGGCGTTCTTAGAGAAACGTAACAATTTTCAAGAAGCCAAAAACTTTCAAAAGAGTGATTCCGACTCACGAAACTTTCAGGCAGTAATGGAATGGTTGCGGGACATTGTGGATTTAAGCGATTTCGCTTATCAATATAAAGTAAACTCCAATTTAACAATTAAATACGGAAATGCTGCTGCTGGACTTAAAGCCAAAACAGAACGTTTAGCGTGTTATATTTATGAATGGCAGTGGCAGCGAGAAAAACAAGAATAAAAATTAATTACAAGAGATGTTCATAATAACCCCATGAATTTATGCCTTGCAGTTAAGCAAGTTACTATAAAATGGAAATAGTACGTATTTTAGAAGATGGTCGAAAGACGAACACCAGTATATGAAGTAAATTAAGGCGCTATGGGATAACCAACATTGCCGAACTTGCGCAACCATTGGCAGAAATGCAACCAGAAAGAGCGCTGAAGCTGATGTTAAACTGGTTGACAATAAATGTGAAAGCATCACATACGATACAATTACGAGTGGAAGTGGCTGAGGAACAAACAATTTGCACATGTTGGCTGAAAGTAAATTCAAGCAATGTGTATGTGCCGCATGTATATGCCACACTGAGGGTGATGGGAAAGGTGTTGCATAAATCTGACTCCCACGTCACTTATGACACGCTGACACTTGAGGAAATAACGAACAGCATAAAGCACGCCAATGAAGTAAACGGTGTTCAAGCATACGAAACCAAGGCAACCATGGGGGAAAACATTGAAGACACTATGGCAAGCAAAATAACAAGCTGTCGTTATTGGGGAAAAATAAACAAACAAAAGACGTAAAAATTGGAAGACGCATGAAGAAAAACGAGCAATTGCCAATACCCACGAAACAACCACCTCATTTCAATCCACGATAAAAAGACCATTGGAAAGAAAATGACTTCTTGCGAAATGTTGAATTATTAATGCACAATAAGATATATCATTTGCGAACGAGTAAGTGAACTGACAGCAAGGTCAGCGAACGAACGATGATGTATTTGATGTATGGGAAACAGTGGACCGATGATTACGTAATTGTATAAAAATAAGAATTATGTAAGAATAAAATAAGTGTTGATGTGGGAATTATGTCATATTTCGAAAATAGGCATTGTGTATGATGTTTTTCAAATGATGTGAAAGAAAGAAACAAATACTATCTCTTACAATTAAAAGAGTGAGAAGACAATGATGTAATGACGATGTTTACATTGTGAAATACGTTGATGTAATGCGACTGACAAAGTAAAAAATTATGTAATGTATATTTTTATTTAAAGAAAAAAACAGAAATCATAAAAATGATGCAATGCTTATGAATAAACGTGAAATGCGCAAGTTTGAAGAAAAACATGTAATTTAATTAAGAAAGTAAAATGGGAAAACACTCTTTGTAAGGGCAGACTGACCTATCAGCCATGCACTGCTATTAGAGTTCAGGTATGTGGAAGACTGGGAGGGGAATAATTCTCCGCTCTGGCAGCCTCTTCCGCTGAACATATGGACACAGCGTAGTGACCACGCCTTCACTTAGGTCACTCTTGGTGATGCGAAGTGCAAGTGCAATTTAAGGGAAGGTGGGGCACAATGGTCAAAGTCGATTTATTAATGGGCAGTGGTTAATTGTTTCATATGACTCAGCCAACAAACACGAGCACTACAAGAAGCCATTGCACAGAGCAAACCAACCACATTAGTGAACATTAGAGCAAATGAAAATGCAATGATGCAATGGTTGATCAGTGTACACAAAGACGGGTGCTGTGTCATATAGGATTAGCGAGGGACCACAGCAGTCAACTCGTCAACCAACCCTGGTTTTTAGTTATTGAGAAGCGTTGTAAAACAACATTTGAGTGAAATAAGCACAATCAGGAAAACAAACACAGAACATGGTGAAGAAAATGTACAGATGAAAGAGCATGCCTATGTACAAAGATGAGTGGATCAAATTTAATTGAAGGAATTTGGTGTGGTTAACAATGTGTTTCAACAAAATATTTAAAAAAGGAACAAAAACAAATTAATGAGGTATAGAAGAAAAAAAAACAACAAAAAAAACTATGGAGTTTACTTTCATGCTGAAAAGAATGGGATGTGCACAGGGAAGAAAAATGCGAAAAGTAAATGTACACACAAAATACACAGAATTACAAAATACAGGACTTACAGAAATTGGTTCTGGGTAAGTGAAATGTTGCTGAAGTTCATAATTGTGTATCTTTATCATGTAGGAGGTTTCTTTAGTTTCCATTTAAAGGTAAACGTGGTTGAAGACTTAATATCATTTGGTATTGAAGACCACACTTTCAGGCCAATAAAGGTGAGGGAACATTTTCCTGAGGAAGAGTTAACTATAGGCAAAAATAGGTTGTTAGATGTTGCTAGTCTTGTGGAGTGAGAATGAATTGAGCTGATTGGAATGAAATATTCATCAAAGTGGTTTGGAAGCAGTTTGTTGTGATAAGAGTGCATGAATTTGCCTGCTGATAAAGTATAAATTTTGGGAAGGCTTAAGATGTTTAAGTGCTAGAAAGGTTCTTCTAGAGATTACGTGTTGGTTTTATTATTTTTATTGCTTTATTTTGGAATGAGAGGCTGAATAGTTGCATTTGAAGCACGCCTCCAATTGAGGATTGAGTAATTAAGGTAGGGGTGGATTAGTGAGTTATAGACAACTTTCACTACAGACTGTGCAGAGGTGGGCAACCACTACTTTATTAATAGCCTCTCTACCGCTCCTGCTATTTGTAAAATTTAATAGCAGCGCTACTGCATCCGTTACTGAATAAAAATAGTAGCGAGCTATCGCTACCGCTCCTTTTGCTTCACTTTAAAAAACTTTTTTGTGTTGTTCTACTGTCGTAGGATCTATTTTGAAAAACCTAACCTTTAATTTCTTTTTGAAAAATGTTGGTAAATAAAAAACATAATCTGAAAAAATAGTTGTTGAACAGTTATGATTATTTTACAGTGAATACACATATAAATGAAACATAGACTGCAGAAACGCCCATAGCTTCGTGAGTGGATTGCTATAAGTAGAGGGCTTTTGTTCATTTTGCCCAGTTTCCTTTGCCTCCAGTCAGGACCCCTGTCTTTGCCCCCTTGTCCTCCTAGGGCCCCACATGCTCGAAAGACGAGAGCTAAGGTATTTATTTTGTCGTCAGAACTTGAGAGGGCTATTTCAAGCTTTTCACGATTCAACAGCAGGTGCACGTCACGTTTGACTGCATTTGTGTAGCACGCACCTGCGTTTCAGCTTTGGCTTGTGGTCGTGACATGCCATCGGTCGTGCTTGAAATAATATTTAAGGGCGAACCTGCGTTTCAGCTTTGGCTTGTGTTCGTGACAGGCTTGCTCTACGTTTGACTGCACTTGTTTGTGAACTTGAATAGAAATTTTTTGTGCTGCTTTGTGACGTGGTAAAACATTCCTTGCTTTGGAAGGTTCTGCCACGCAAACAGTTCTGAACACCAGCCACAGAGTGTGCTCGAAAAGATGGCAGCTGCAGGCAACGAAAGTAATGATTTAAGATTATCAGAATCAACTGCTTTTGAGGATTATGACAAAACGTCTGACTTAAGCAGTGTGCTCCAAAGTTCACCAGAGCTGCAACAGCTTGGCAGCCCGCAAACTGATCAAAATTTATCAAAGGATGTTTATCGTCAAATGAAAATTAGTTCTACCCCCAGCAGAAAACGAGGCACCTCTTCGGCAACACAGGAGAATGATAACCGCAAGAAAGCATGTTTGCAGTGGTTAACATATTTCAATGAAATGATTGTGTATACCAAGAGAATTGAGAACCAAGACGTTTTCAATCTTGTGAAACCTCAAAGACCAGGAACTGCTTTTCCTGATCTAGTTATGAAAGCACCAAAGCAGAATTTACAACTAACAGGAAGAGACCTGAATGTGTATTTAATGGACCACCTCGTTAACAATAATGAGCCAGTTGATTCGCTTCAAATTTTAAAAGGAGATGCAACTCTTGAAGAAGCAAAGGTTTTTCTTCTCAGAGCTGACACAGCTTTGCGCTTGACTAACAAACATCTTCTTGCTGTTTCGATTGAAGCAGGCATTAATTTTGAATGAGCGTTTGAAATTCACCAGGCTGAGAAGAAAAATGGGTTGGTTCCTTACTGGTAACATTGGATAAAGGAGCTTACCCATCTCGGAAATAGACAAATTGCACGGCTTCATCAAATTAATATACTTCTTGCACCATTTCCAAAGTTTAAGTAGCTGAGTGTGCCTTTCACAGAAATTTTTGAAAGACGTCATTTTATTTAACACATGTTGCAGGATGAAAACATTGCTAAAGAGTGGAAATAATTTGTTGTAAATTACACAATTTGATAGATTTGTGTGTAGATTAATTATTTGTGTGTAGAGATTTATTATTTGTGTGGTTATTATGCTTAGAGCTTGTTTTTCAACGAACTGACAAACAGGCCAAAGTCTGGGAGTCTTAAAAGTCGACAGATACTTGCTTGTGCTGGCAACTTGGGTAAAGTTCAGAGGTTATTTTTGTCGCCTGAAAACGTGATGTGCTGGCTAACCAGGCCAAAGGTCAGGAGTCTTAAAAATCGACAGATATTTGCTTGTGCTGGCCACTTGGGTAAAGTTCAGGGGTTATTTTTGTCGCCTGAAAACGTGATGTGCTGGCTAACCAGGCCAAAGGCCAGGTGTCTTAAAAGTCAACAGATATTTGCTTGTGCTGGCAACTTGGGTAAAGTTCAGGGGTTATTGAAAATCAACTTGAATGTTAAGATGTTCACAACTTGGGCAGAGTTGTGGAGTCTTATAAGTCGCCTGAACTCTGTTCACTCAAGTTCTGTGTATTTATTTTCAATATTATTTGCTGCATTTGTGTGAAAATTGTGAATAAATTAAAATGCTCAATTGCTTCAGATGTGCTTACTTCGCTCGCTCCATTGCTGCCTGTGCATGTTTCAGCCGTATTGAGTCGTATGACCTTGCTTTGTCCAATAATGTTCAGTTCACCACCCTCAATGTTTTTGAAAAGAACAAACATTCAAGGTGTGATGTTCATTTGTGACAAAGCACTTTCGTCAAAATATGTTTATAGTCTTCAAGGCTATAAACATAATTTACTTTCAGGCATTATCATCCACCCCAAAAATCTCAGCCACAAATTCAGCATGTTTTTTTTGTCAGCCAGTTTGTTTAAGAGATTTTTAAATGATTCTTCAGAAATATCTGAATTTTACCAAAGTGCTTTGGTTTCGAAGTGTAAATAATTGTAACCCTTTTTGTCTTTGAGTTTTTATCAAATTTTCTGATCAAAACTTTTGCCTTTTTACGGTTAAAAATTGCCGTAGCAATTACAGTTTTTGCAGCACCATACATTTCTTGCACTGTTTTAATGTCAGATTCAGAAAGTATCTTGTTCTTGTTTTCGACACTAAATCCTGGTTTACAAATTGGTTGCATAACACTGTCTTTGCCTTCAGTATTGTGAAACAGTCCGATGCAATGACCAATTTCATGAACAGCAACTGAAAACAAGTTGTATTTCCCATTCCCTGGAACTGTTTTCTGGTCGGACCATCTCTCATTGGTCAAAATGAAGGTCTCCAGACAATGCTGAATTACCGGGATAAAATCCATGCACCAAAGTGTCAGATTTTTTATTATTCAGTTTGTAAGGACAGTTAATTTCTGCATTTTGCTTTTCATCATCTGTCAAAAATACAATATTCATAACGTGGCTCCCATCAAAAACTCTTTCAAATTTCAAATTGCAAACATTTTGCCAAACACTAAAAGCATTTTCGATTTCGTGCAATGTTTTTTCTTTTCCAAGCGAAGAGTAATTTTGAAAGTCATAAGTCAAAACGTTTTGCTTCCAAGGGGTGCAATACTTTTTATTCCTAATATTATCAGGCATAGCACAATACATTTATTATAACTCTGAAAAATTTCGTCATTTACTGGCAACTGTTTCAGGCAGTTCCATTGATTCCCTAATTGATAATCGTTTGAGTCTCATGACACGGTTCTGCAGACCTTCTACCTGGCGAGTGAGGTTGGTAACTAAACTCTGAAGATATTCGATTTGAGAATCGACATACCGTTTATGGACTGCGTCGTGTCGTTCGGTTGGATTCACAAGTCCGGAAATCACATTATTATTCATTTTTAGTTTCTCCTGAGCACCTTCAAGGTTCACGTGAAATGTTCTTTGTCCTATCCGATAATCGACGAAAGTTACTGTTGCGTCATCCTTAGGATCAACTGGATGGCTGAGATTTTTTATTTTTTGGCCATTGAAATCCTGATCAGTTTCTGGAAGAGAAGTGCCGTCAACTTTCAAGAATTTGACTGCTTCCACTCGATTATTCTCATCAATTTGTCGGAAAATTTCCCTCTCAACATAACCCTTTGGGGCTGCACCTGATTGATCACTTTGAGTAACGTCTAGTGGGTGCAAACCTATGATTTTATGATCTCTCATATTTATGTCCTGATCTTTTCTGACGAAATTTCTTTCAACAAATCTTCGATTGGTAGCATCCTGGCCGTCAGTCGGATTTTTCAAGTTGGTGATTTTGAAATTGTTGACATCCAAATCAGCACTGACAACCGCCGGCGCAGCACCAACTGGATTGGTTATTAAGTCATTGACATATTTTTTCGTTGCCGCATCTTTTGGACTTGTAGGATTTGCAAGATTTGTTATTTGATTATCCGACATTGTCAGATCGCTTGTGGGTTCTGAGGAGCCATCAAGTCTCAGATACTTTGGTAATTCTATCATATTGTTTTGTGAAATTTCAGTCTGAAGAGTTTTCAAATTTACAGCATCATTGTTTTCCGGATCTCCAACATTCAATATTTTTTGTCCATTGAAACTCACCGGCCCTGTCAATTGAGAAACAGCATCTGCAGAAACGAAATGTTCTTCAAAACACAACTGTTGGGCTTGTATCATATCATCAAGTGTTCTTTTATTCACACGGTCTTGGTCTTTCTGAGGGTTTGCCATTCTGGTCACTCTATGACCAACCACAGATAAATCGTTTCGCATCCAGTTACTTCCATCACGTCTCAGATAGAAATCGTTTTCAGAACTCAATCTGACAGCGTCATTGTTCTGCTCAGGCTCGCCCAAATGTGAAATCCTGTTTCTAGCCATACCAATCCCTCCCTGCATGTCCCCACCCAAAAGCGGCAGCTTCGTACATGCGTATCCTTTTGTCGCTGATTGGTGATTTTGTTCTGGCGCTCTCAGGTATGAGACACGATGACCATCCATATTTAAATCTACTGCCATAGTCGACGCAGGGCTATAACGATTCAAAAAATTGATTTCAATCCACTGTTTCGGAACAACTTCATCTTCGTGTATCGTGACGGGGTTTATATTTCTTATTGAATATTGGTTCATATCAATTTGCCCCTGCATAGTGCCCCCTTCAGTTGGTAACCTTTTGCCTGCTACAAAATAAACATATGCTCAATTCACCAAGTAATGATCTTCTTCTGGCCATCTCACGTTTTTCACTAAATGACCCCCCATATCCAAATCACTTTCGCCAACACTTTTTGAGTCGACGTAGCCTTTCGTCACCGCGTCGCATTCTTTGGTTGGAGGCAATACGTTTTTTATTGCCTTTTGATCCACATCGATCGGATTACCTCTTTTGAAAAATTTTCCATTGACATATTTTTTCCTCACTGCGTCCATTGGACCTTGTGATGAGCCGAGATTCGTAATAGTTTTCCCATTCATATCAATGACTTGACCTTTTCGCAAAAAGTTGCTGTTCACATATTCATGTGAAACTCCACTCACATTAGTCACATTTTGACTTGTTGTAGGTAATCTACCGAATTTGTCTACAGTCATTTATTATATCACCAAAAATTATTAATTATTTCCTGCAGCCCTTTTCCTTTTTGCATCTCTTTCAAAACAAAAAGACAAAGATGGCCGCAAATAACTGCTTGCCTCGGTTGAATTTGCTCAGTTGGATAGAACACATCCCTGTTGAGATAGTTTTTCAATTCTGTTGGTGGGGGCAATCCGAATGAGTCAAAATAAAATTTATCGTTTCCACGCTTGAACCACGCGACCCAGTGTGTCCCATTTCCAGAAGTGTCATCTAGGTTCATAATTGCGCACTCATTTCGTTTTGGTTTCTTTAGCAAAGTGTCTCTCAAGAAAACACCACAAAAGTTTTTCAAACCAATCTTTTTCGCCGCATCTTCGATTCAAAGTTGCTCAAAGGTTTGTTTGGAAGAACACTATTTTCAACTTGAATCATTTATTCTAAACAAAACTTTCCGATTTCCTTCCCGGCAACAACTTAGGCATTAGCTTATTAATTTCCAAATTGTCATATTCCACATTTTCAAACTTTCTATATGTTTTTGTCATTTGAGAAGTTATTTTTTCAAACTCTGATGCGGAAATTTGATCTTCCAACAACGCCTTTGAAACCATGTTAGTTATGTTATTCACCTTCGTCACAACCGATGTTTTTTGCTTCTCATGTCTCTGAATTTTGTTGAAAAGGAATTTTTCAATTACTTTCAGAAAAATTGAAGAACTTCCAAAAAACACGTTCAATCCATGTAAAACCTTCCCAGAAATAGTTCCGATGATTTCTTCGAAATTTGACAAAAACCCAACGCTCAAAAAAAAAATACAAAACTGAAAAATCAAAAGGTAGCCAGTGCAAAAGTTCAGCAAACAATGATATTTTTTTATCATCGCAGAGTGTTTGAGTTTTTCTTCTTGAAGTTCTTTTTCAATTTTATGAATTTCATGTAGTCTGTACAAATTAGGATTCATTTTTTACTCAATGGAATAAGAAATTAAAATCCACATCTTACAAAAGCCAACCGAGAACTGGGATATTTTTCAATGGAGAAATTGGACCAAGAAGAAGGCCAGAACCACCAAAAACTTGACCCCCTTGTTTCAAATACAAACCATTTCTAACCATGCCAAGCCCCGAGCCTTTATATGGTTTCAAATCTAGCCCCTGACCATCTGTTTCAACTCTTGCGATGTTTGAGCCTTTTTTCAAATGCAGTCCGTTTCCCATGGCTTTGTTTGTCGCTTTTTGTGCCAAAGCCGACCCAACGCCTGAAAGTGCTCCAGTCGCCAATGTTGGGAGAACAGTCAATGAAAGGAACCTCCCTCTATTTTCACATTGTGAACAACCTAACGTTTACTCATTTATATTGTGATTCCTTTTCCATTCTGATAAGCTTTTGTCATTCTGTTCACTTGTGAATTGGTCAAAGCAAGGACATCACTTCCACACAAATCTTCGTAGCTGAGACGAATGCTCACAGGACAATTTGTATCAACGGCGTGTTTCAATTTTTGCTGTTGATTTTCAGAAATGTTTACATGCACATTAGTATAACTCATTTATTATATGTAATTATATTTCTCTCAAGTGGTATCTGATACTCAGATTTACTCAACGAAAATTCAGCTGCTTTCTGTTTTGGTCCGTGACAACTGTTTCCATTTACTGATTTTATCTAAAATAACTGGAAGATACATGAGGTTTCTCAGATTTTCAACAATTTCGTAACTAGGTGACACATTAGGAAAGAAACTGTAAATTGTGTTTTGCGTTCTCCCATTCACATAAGACCCCCTGATTACATCAACAGTCACGAGAATTGAATTTATTGATAAGATGTTGACAACATTTTGCGATTCGTGAATACCTTCTTTGTAAATTTGTTTCGCAAAACAGAGAACACTTGCAATTGAATTTCGCACTCAGAAATCAACGATAAAGTCGTTGGAAAGTTCCAAGATGCTTTTCAAGGTGTTTGTGTTTGTTGAAATCTTCACAGCATCATCGCCATTGCCATTTCTTTTCATTGCTATTTTTATTGTTTCTGCAATGTCAATCACATCATAGTGTAGCGATGTCATGCGACCTGGAGGGGATTCTCATTCCTGAATCAGGGATCGTTATCACAGATAAATTTCTGTTTAACAACCCGTATCACTAAATTCTAATTACCACAATTACAGGCTCTAGCTTTGTAGCTAGCCGTTTGAGGAATCTCCTGTCTGGTTCTGCTCCCATCTCCTTGCAATGATTCAAGCATGTACTTATAATTCAGCAATAATTGTAAAGCAACAGCAGTGACCCACACCAAGCGAATCGATCGCAATTTATTGCGTAAGAAAACTAGTTTCGTGTTTAACACATCTTCAGTCCTGCACAAAAGTCGACATATGAAACAAAAAGAAAACATTACGCACTGTTGCTAAGGTCAAAACTCAAGATTACAAAAATTGAGCACAATTGCAACTCCTCCACTAAACACAGCTACAACACTGTTCAACGAACACAGATCGTAACGGCCATTCAGCACTTCTGATTGACGAAAAATACTCTCCAGGTTTAGCATGGTTTCTGTCTCAGACGATCACGTGGTTTGCAGCAGACCATAACGTGCAGCCTAAAAAAGTCTAGCATGTCAACTCTAGTTAGTTCGGGCGGTCAAGTGAAATGGAGTAATTCGGTAAAAAAGTTTACACTACACTTGCGGTATAATAAACTATTCAGTTTTTCCATGCTAAAAATTTCAAGCAACAATTCGTTAGTCATTTCTTGTCTCTCAAAGTTTTTTAATTGATGTCAACTTCAGTGGAAATCACCAGCGGCTGGGATTCGCCTTTCCTTATCGAAAGCAACAATTACAGACTCTAGCTTTGCAGCTGGCTGTTTGAGAAATCTCCTGCCTGGTTCTGCTCCATCTCCTTGCAATGATTCAAGCTTGTACTTATTGTAAGATTTTTCTGGTACGTTTAACCACTAGCCTGTGCTGTTCCGTGGGAACGCACAAGTGAACCTGATTCTCATTGGTAGAAGAGCAGAATGTGCGGCTCCTTACTGTTACATAATAAACAGAGTGACGTGTCTCGTAGCTGTAGTAGATAACGTGGTCGGCCTCGTGGGGAAAGTGCAGATGTTTAGCTGTGGTTTTAACGTTTTGCTGTGTACATCACCTGACAGAACTCACAGCGTTTCGAAACTTCGCGTTAGTGTGCTTGACTGTGTTCTCAGTAACAAATAGAGCTTCGGTACACGAAAAACGGAAGTTCTGAATAGCCTTATAATAAATATCACGAAGCCGCTGATCGAGCCGATCGAGCGAAATGCCGCGCTGAAGAAAGGGCAAGGATTGACGATCAACGAGCCCAAGAAAAGGGCTGAACGAGCTTGGGAACAGGCAGAAGAAAACGCCCAACGAGCTCGTGAAGAAGCTGAAGAAGAAAGACTACACGTTAAAGAAAAGGCTCGAATGTGTATAGAAGAATGAAAGCTTTGAAATTAGCTACAGTTGAAGCAGAAGTTTGGGAACGCGAATCTTCTTGCTCGAGCCACAGAAGTTTTCCGACTGGAACCAAACGAAATCGTGAGTACATTTGTTTTGATCGTTCCCGTTGTGATGAGACGTAGCTGCAGCCCGAACGTGGATTATCTTTGCATCGAAATAAGTGTGACGTTAAATTTCGTCGAGACGGTAAAAACGAAAGGGCTTTTCAATATACTCCCGAAGCAGGAAACCATCGTGGAACATATCAGCAGCGTGCTGACCTATACCCTGGTCGAGGTGACATAGATTATCCGGATGTTGGTGAACGCTTTTCGCCCAGACCTGTAATAACAAAGTTTGATGGCAATCCGATGAATTACAAAACGTTTATGCATCAGTTTCAGGCGCATATCGCCCAGAAGACTAGAACTGATGAGCTGCGCTTGTTGTTCCTCTTGCAACATTGTGAACCTGCAGTACGAGATGAAATTGAGCGCTTTACGTTGGTGAACCCTTGTGAGGGGTACCGAATGGCTCAGAGCGAACTGTTCTATGAATGTGGTCAGCCGCACGTTATCGCACAGTGCTGCGAACAAGAATTAAAAGCGCTGTCTGATGTGAGGCCTCATGATTCCGATAGCTTGATGAAGCTGTCAGTACTTATGAATAAATGTTGTACGTCATTGGAGGGTGTAGCAAATACGTCGAGCGTTGACACGATGGATGTAATGATTTCAATAGTTAAAAAGTTGCCCGTTCTGCTTCGATTAAAGTGGGTAGACGTTTCAGCGGCCACTGAAGAAAGGACTGGTCACTGCGCAACCTTTGCGGATTTGACAACGTTTGTTACTGGGCTTACAAAGACAGCAAACTCAATATTTGGGAAAGCTGTACTCCCAAGTATTTCTAACCGATCAGTGGTTGCCAAACGAAGCGTGGCAGTAGTTCATAACGTTGTGGCTATACAATCTTCTGAGAAAACAGTAATAAGTAAGCCTGCGGTCAAATGCTGGTACTGTAAGAGGCAACATAGCCTTAAGAGTTGTTACAAGTTAAAGGCTTGCCGTACCGAGAGCGTAAACACTTTCACGTGCAGAAAAGCTATGCTTTGAATGTTGTGGGGAAGGTCATTTGAGTAAAGATTGCCCTAGGCGATGTGAGAGTAAAGAACGTGGCACTGGTCCAAACCCGAGAGTGTGCTGGCCAGGCCCCTCAGCTAGCGAAAGGGATACGTCCGACGAAAGATCTAAGGCCATTCTTTCTACAATCCGAAATGAACGACAGCCTGGCAAAGTAGGCTGGTCAAACGTGTACTTGAATGTAGTTCCCATAATTGTGAGCTGTGGTGCCTGTGAAGTGACTACTCACGCATTTTTATATCCTGGTAGTAGCCTCTCATTCTGCGAAAGAAAATTAATGAACGCTCTGAATGCCCCAGGATCACCTAAATGCATGCCAATTCACACGATGACTGCCCCACGCACCTTGGATAGTGAAGCTGTTTCAGTGTCGGTTGAGCCACTCAAAGGCGGTAAACGTATCGAGCTTAGCGAAGTGGTCGTGGTTGACAAAATTCCCGTTAAACCAAATATCATACTGGATCGCAGCGACCTCAAAAGCACGATTATTTGCGTGGCGTAGATCTGCCGCGCGTTGAGGGAGCAACAGCGACGTTGCTAATCGGTCCTAACTTCCCTGAAGCCTTACGAGT
>Ga0210059_1002875_pt1 | contig 27250 bp, 15 predicted proteins | sample Ectturendosymbi2_FD_188042 | JGI IMG/M metagenome (GOLD analysis project Ga0210059, IMG submission 188042) | Ecteinascidia turbinata endosymbiont from Florida, USA - Sample 2 (SPAdes) (version 2) | ecosystem: Host-associated > Tunicates > Ascidians > Unclassified | place: Key West, Florida... | reverse complement strand
TAGCAGTTGTCCCGGTGGCGATTGTTGTAGGTGGCATTTGCCCTAAGTGGACGTTATGCGGTTGACAGTCGCCTTGGGTGGCGATAGGCCTAGGCAGAAGTTGTCTTGGGTGGCAGTTGACCTGGCCGGAGTTTGCCCTAGATGACAGTTGTCCGGATGGCAGTTGTCCGGATGGCAGTTGTCCGGATGGCAGTTGTCCGGATGGCAGTTGTCCTTGATGCCGATTGTCCAAGGTGATAGTTGTCCTAGGTGGCAGTTGTCAGGGAGGCAGTTGTCCAGGTGGCTGTTTTCCGGACACCCAGTAATCAGCAGGAACGAATGAAAATATGCCTCTCCAGACGACGATCGTCAACGCACCCCGGACAAAGTAAAAATGCCACGAAACCGCTTTCGCCAATTTGACAAAAGCCAAGTAAATATCCTCACTGCTTGTTGTCAAGGATACTTGTTATAGAAACGTATCTGCTAGAAGAGGAATGGTTCACGTCTCAACTTTATCCCTTCCTTGATATTACACTTTAAGTCCTCGTGTCTTCGTGATAGGGGCAACCTAAAGTCAAATGTAAGTTGCTTTTCGCTGCACTATGGATAGGATGTGTTTCTTTTATTCCTCTGCTGTAGAGCATCTGGTTAGTTTTTGCTTATTTTTTCCTGAAACAGTTGACTGTTACTTATTCATGTCTGGTTAAATCAGTGAAGGATTGTGTTAGGGATTTGCAACGTAATTGAGAGATAAAAGTGCAGATATTTTATATTTTATACCACGCTGTTGCAACAGGTTTATAATATAACACATACGACAGGACGATGACATTTTCTGTACTTAGATATGTAATTATACGTTGCCGCTCACATGGAGAAAACCCATCAATTTCCAAACAAAGTAACATTAGAACATAAAAAAGAAGCAATGTACGCAAAAGATTTGAAAGTATACAAACTTTTTGAGAAATTTTCAAAGACGTCTAATATCTTGAAGTCTAGTAAGGATAATTCCGGCTTTCGTCTCTTTGGGAAAATACATCACTTGCAATTGACATCGGTAAGTACGTTATATCCTGGAAGAAATTCGGACAAAGTGCAAGGAGCTGGGAGACGCTTTAATTACTTCATTTAAACTTAGTCAATTTCTGCATACTCTGTATGGCCAATAATGTACACGAAGATGAACGAAACTATCGTTTTCCTTGTAACTGTGCATCTTGCAGCGCAAGATGTTGACTAAGCGGCAGATTGACGTTGCCTGGCGACATATGACACCTACCGGAGCTTTGCCCAAAATAGCGAGGGGCACATTGTTTCTCGATCGAGCTATACTTGCGTTAGTGCGTGTTTGCAGTTGCAGCACTCTAAAACAAACACGCTGTTGCTGCAGCTTCGATGCTGCATGTGGGCATTCCATTGACCGATTGTATTTCTACATCTTCGCCTCGTAAACTCTCAAATTAGTCATTCCGAGAAGCAGACCATTGTGCGAGCACTTGAGTGCGGTCGGTTTCTGGGCTCTTCCACGAAAAAGCGGGTGGAAGCAATTCGCTGGTTTGTTTGTCATTTTACATCCTCTAGAGCAGGGTTTTCCCAACCTGTGGGCCATAGCCCACCATTCAGTCACGGAAGAATTTTTAACGCGTCGCGCGGCCTTGAAACTGAGCACCTTTTGCAAGTTGAAGCTTCTAATCAAAAAGGTTGCTGATTGCTGAGCTACAAATGTCATAATACACTCTCTTTAGTCACTTCTTTAAAAATTATTGCGAGATGGAAATTTCCGCTCATCTGTCCGTTTTGTGGAACACAAAGTGAAACTTCGTTCCTCCTCAACAACTGGGGATGACTATAGCCATTTTGTTATGTGTTGAAAGTTGTTTGGCTCAATTTACAAATTTCACGAAGTTTAATCCTTTTCGAAGCAATCCGGGGTGGATATTAGAATTTTGGGCCCGAGGCACACTCTCAGAGAGGGCACCAAAACATCGCCAACGGTGTGATATTTAGTATGTATGATATGTGGCCCCTGCCCTATATTTGTTCATATTATGTGAAAAGGAGTTTCCTGTATTTTGTACAAGATGTATAGAAATTTTATTCTCTGAAAGCAAATTAAATTTTTCATTTTGTTCTGGTATTTGCTTTCATGTGAAAAAAAATTTCACACTGTCAGCTGTTTGAAGTCATTTGATTTTAAAGTGTTCTTTGTCTGCACCTTATAGTTCACACTTTGGCACATTTGCGCATAATTTTTGCTTTGTTTCAAAAAAGCTATGACTTGACTTCAGAGCTTATTGGATGTTGCTCTACAACAGTTCATAAACTTTGTAAAGATTCCATGCAAAAACTAGGAGCAAAACTCTCAAAGCAGGTGACCCATAGAATCTATGAAAAAAAGAGGGGAGGGAGCGAAGCAACCACTGCGTTCGCTTCCCTTATTCGCCCCTAGACAAAAATAAGTTGTTTCACTGCCTAAAGTAACGCTTCTGCCGAGGCCAAATAATTTATGCGGCAAGCAGCAGCTGCATTATCTTTTTTTGGTCGTAGGTCATCCTCGAAGCAGTGATACCAGCAGTGGTCAACTGCACGGGCCACAATTGCTTCTCTGTCCGATCTAGTGTTGTCAACAAGGTCAAATCACCACTGATCGCTGTCGATGACATCGTTCTGGAAACGCTCCACGACTCTTGTTCCACGAGCAGTGAGTATTGTTTTTAAGCGCGCTATGCGAGACGAAGCTCCCTAGGTTTCTTTGCGGTCGGACTGAAGTCGCTACGCATGAAAAAAAACATCTTTACTTTGGTGATATGCTAAGATTTTCATAGTAAATTTCTGAATAGTGCACAAAATGCGGTGTAACCCTTTTTAGAAAACGTTTGAGCTGTCAGAGACATACCTGACTTAATCACTGCAGTTTAACGCATCTGGCTGTTGCAGATGGTTTTGTTTTGCCAACGCATGTTCCACCCCGGCCTTTGCCAATTCTTTCGTAATGATTTTGTGCACAACTTTCCAGCACCCTTGGATTTGAACGGGACCGTACGAATAAACCTCAACTGCTCATTTCAAAGCGCGGCGGGAAAGACCTACTGCAAATGGAAATCATCTGGTGACGAGCAGAACCCGAACTCCATATTCGATTTCGGAGATTATTACAACGATTGGAAGTTGCACAATTCAACATTGTACGAAGACAATGGACACGGGGCGAGCAAAAATCATTTCGAAGGTAAGTTTCTGACGCGTCCAATTCTAAGCAAACGTAATACTTGGTTTGCCAAATCCTTGCGTCCGCGGAAATAGCTCTTCACGACACAAACGCAAATGTTTTCTTTGAAATATTTGAGGCGAAGGTACGCCAAATTTTGATATTGAAAGATTTAAGTTAGTGTTGAGTACAGTTTAAATTGCAACAGAGTTGTATTAGTAAAATCAAAACATCATTGATCGGTTCGATAGCGCATGCTATTTTCAACAATCCAATAATTTTCTAATCGTGATGTTTCGATAATTTATCGAGGGAGTTGCGGGGTTTTGGTTTGCAATAAACTTCCAGAACAAACACACAAACGATGTTTTAAACCTGTTGTCGAGATTAGAGATTTATGACTTTAACTTTGGTTAATTTTTACCGGATCAGGCCGTGGATATATACTTAGCATCGATGCATCTGGGAATAGCGGAGTGGAGATGTACATTCGTACCCCTCTCCTCACAGCTGGAAGCAACTGCTCGTGCGAGATGACTTTTCTTTATCTTTTACGAGGACGTTTTGTAAGTAATTTTCTCTCTAGAGCAGGACTACTCAAAAGGGTGAAGGACATACTCAATATTTTTCTGAAAAATAGGTTTTTGGACTTGATTATCAATTTTTACAACACTACTTTCAATATGTTGTGCAAAAGGCTAAGAGTTTATGAATGGCTAGATCAGAAATGACTGGGTATTCGTTTCTTGTTCTTATCCAAATATCACAAACTCTGTTTTGAATATTCTAGTTGCAAACCTTTGTCGTTTAATAACTCCGCGATCTCATCCTGGGCTTGTGATGACAGGTGCATTGCTGCAGGCCAGCAACCAGGGTGTGGGCAACCGTGCAAATACCCAGCTCCGAATTTTTCCATCGCACGTTTAATTGTTAGGTAAAATGACAAGTCACAATCTTATTTGCCCTCCTTCGAAAATAGCAACACAACTAGTTACAATCATTTTGCCCCCAAAATATCAGCTGAATGCAGCCCTGTTTTGCCACCTGAAATTTCAATTGTGTATCTTTGCAGATCCAACTTGTCCCGATTCAAATTCCAAAATGCTTCCAAAACTGTGTATGAAGCTTTAAAACTTTGGTCTAAAACTAATTACTGTGCACTCAAAGCAGTTTTCCTAGCCTTGCCCCTAAACTGGACATAGATTTCTAAACACAAGCATGTCTACGGGTCGGAATGGATGCAACAAGGTCAATATTGGTCGGTCAGTATGTTAAAATAATCATGACGTAACAACGCTTAGCTTATTGTGCTTAGTTGATTATTATAATTTGATAGCTCGGGCAGATATCCAAGTAAACAACTGACAGCATGAAACATGACATTGCGCCAAAAAATACAATAGAAATAGATTGAGTGCAGGCCTATTTTTTATTTTTTGTAAAGTTAACTTTCAAATCTGATTTCTCAAGCCAATTTGTTTCCCGACCCCAAAATTACTTTTCGCGACCCAACATGGGGTCGCGACCCATAGTTTGAGAAGCATTATCCCTGACGTTAAAGTATCGTTTTGGATGAATGACGTTGTCGACGCTGCAGGACGTCACTAGCCTTAAAGTTACCTACAAACGTGTTTGTATCATGTACACATCACTGGCGAACACTCTAAACTAGGGGGTACAACTCGAATACGGACACGCGACAAATGTTTTACAAAACATTTTCACGTGCCGTGTACAAATAGTTGCTGACGTTTCAAAGGAACGTATTGCACGTAACAACACATACCTGTGTACGAAAACATGCATAAGCACTTAATATCCCGAAAAGCTGCTGCCTTAAAAATGTTTTTTTTTACCAGTGTTGAAACCGCAGGTTTAGAAAGAAACAATTTGTTGAGCAAACCTAATCACCCGCTTGTTATTATCGACCTGTGGTGTGCCACTATGTGCCCGTGCTTTGTACTGTGAACTCCGGCTTTGAGCAGCCCGCATTTCTGTTCAGTGTTTTTGAAACACCTTCGGTGTTATTGGTTTGCAACAAGTTGCTGTGGATTGAGTGTATACATTTCACATTGTTCCCTTAGCCCTCTGCTGTTACAGCTGTACAAATGACTTGTCGTATTAAGATCTCTAAGCTTGCTGTAAGATTTCGAGGAATCAGCGGAAAGGGCTCTACTTTTTTTGCTATGATTCAAACTTGCACATATCCGCATTAAAGTAACTAGTCTCCACACAGTTGAAGAGTTTGAAACAGGGGCGGGTCCAGGGGGGGCGATTGGGGCGATTGACCCTCCTAAAACCTACGAAAGTAACTTTATTCCATATAGTTTTGTACAATTCGGAAAATAACATATCAAAACCAATTCCGAATAATTCCTGGTCATGTTCGAATTGTCTCACTGTTCGCGATTTAAGGCCATTCTGTCTTCCATTGCTCTGCCACAGCAATGTTTTGAAGTATACTTCATCTGTCTGACAGCAGCGAAGCCGAGATTAGACTTGACTACCAAATATTACTGAAATCGCCCTCCTAACATCCGCCCTTGGTTTGAATCACTCAGCAAATTTTTAATAGGAAATCTATTTCACGTAACACTGCGCATCGTAAGTCCTACAATCTTATTCAAATATGAACTTGTGGTATCTTTCGTTTCTTTCGTCATAAGCGTGAGTTGCTCTTTCAAATGGTTCTTTGACAAAACGCTATAATTAAATTTTGTGGAGGTTTGTAAAAACTAATGACTGACTCTGAACAATTACGCAGCGTTGCCAAGATCCATTTAACCAAAAATAATACGTCTGGATGGAGTAGTGCATTTGTAAAGAGTCAAGAAGGCGTAAAATACGCAAACGTTTCATTGGCAGCACTTCTTCCAGTGGTCATACATGGGTTGGGTTCTTTGTAGGTATTGTCGCTCGCCTGACCTTGTTTCATCATGATCAAATTTCTCGACCATTCGGCACGTCGCTTTCTCTGTCCTGTCTTGTTTTCAAAGATCAATGTTGACAGTACGTTTTTGATGCAGGCCCCCAGACTGCAAGTAAACTTTATTGTTGGTTCGGACGCCACCAATCCACGCCGGCCCATGCTGCTGCAGTGGACGCTTCATGGCCACCAGAGCGAAGACTGGCAGACGGCCAGGGTCATGCTGAACCTCAATGTGAACGTGGTCTTCGAAATCGAAATACGCGTAACTGATATCGAAGAGTCCAGAGGTGACGTCAGTATTGATGACGTGGCCTTTCACCGATGCGGTAGGTGCTGAATGGCCGGGTGAATAAAATATGAAGCGTCGGAAGATATTTTGCAATTTTTTCGATGGGCTTTCGTGTTTTAGTATTGATAACTACTTGCTGGTGCGAAGCAGCGTGGGAGGGTCGAAAACAAATGCTGGTGTTTCGCATTTTGCTTCGGATGCAGCATGAACCTGTTTTTGGACACTCCTGGTTAGGAACCATTAAATATCCTGTAGAACAAACGTCTAGGAAGAGTCTTCGCTCCTCCGAAAATGAAGCTTGGTTTTATGTGTTGGTTAAAAAATAAAGAAAAGCCACAACTATTTCTGCACGCTTTTACTTCAGCACGATTAGCACCTATTCCCTGTAAACGAGCAATGGTGGTTTTAATATTTTAACATAAAATGATTCAGACATGGTAGATACTTTGTTCCGTGGCATTGTTACGGCAGGTAAGGCTTCGGATGTTTGGTTAACGGGGTGGTAAGTATGCTAAAAACCCGAAAACAACGCTTGCATCACTGCCATAAAAATGAAAAAGGGCGAAACAAATTGACGAAAACTCGCTGCACTTCTGTTCAGCGTTGCAACGCACAATCAAGTAATTGTCTGTGATGCATTGTCACCAGAACAAAGAACACACCGTCTCATTCTACATCTTGCGCAACTACACAGCTGCCTAAAAAAACACTCCCGTTTTGTTGTCGAGGAAAAGCGAGCAAGCATTGCAAACAGCTGGTGAAGCAGAGATGAAACCTGATCGTTTTGCCGGTCCAGATTTTCCTTAGCCTCTTTAACTTGGCGTTAGCAACACGTTATCGGCGGAGCCGTACTGGCAATATTTACGTGATTTCAAAAATTACGTTTACCTCCAACGTTCACGCGCAGGTAGAGCATTCCAAAGCACGTTATCAGGCCCGGATCCAGCGGGTAAGCCATGGAATTGCCAATCAGAAATTTTCAAAAACATGTTTAGTTGTTAGGTACAACAATAAGTTATAATAGTTTTGCCTCCCCCCGATAGCAACAAAAACAACAAGTTACAACCCTTTTTCCCTCCCGAAAATATCAGTTGGTTGCCGCTCTGCTCTCACTTGATTACAGCAATCAACAACCCTGAATCGGCTGATAAATTACTTCATTTGCTGCAGCAAAAATTGTTTCTTATTTTGAAAAGCAAAGGCCTACCTGCTTGGTAAAGGAAAAAATGCGTGTTTTAAAACTTGATTGGCTTTCCAGTAGTCTAACTATTAGCTGAGGTATAACCCAGAGGATATGCAGGATGTATTGGGACCGGGTTCTTGCGGGATGAAACTGAAATGTAAAAAATTGTCTCATTCGAAAATTATTTTTTAACCGTTTACAGCTCTTGTATCAGTCACACCAGCCGAAGCCACAAGCGTCGCAGTGTTTAGTGCAGCCATGTCCAACCCAAATTGCTTACTGAGTCAAAACTTATGTCGCTATCTTGACCAGGGCCGCACATTGAATGACGTATTTATGAGAGCCGCACATTGAATGGCTTACAGCGATCTTAGCAAATCTTAGCAAACTGAATTTAAGTCAAAGGTAACATACTGAAAGTGTTCGAATCCTAACTGCAATGGTAACAGACGTAATAAAGTGGCACTGAGGACCACCAGCACGAAAAATAACAAATTCAGCATTATAAAAATTAGGACAGGTTGACATTATGTAGGATACTTTTACTACAGCGAAAACCTAATCTGGGCCGCACAAAACCCTCAACTGGGCCGCATGCTTCCCGCGGGTTGGACATGGCTGGTTTAGCATTTGAACAACACCTGGGCCTCAAAGTTTAGTGCTTTTGCGCTCAGCGACGTATACTGAGGAAAACCTCTTCGATCCCTGGTAGAAAATTAGTTTCCATATTCAAGGAACTTTTTAGGCTTTGAACACGTGTAAGAGGTTTGTAACGTGAAGCAAACAAACGTTTAAGCCAACATGCGTCTTGTTGCTCAACAACGCAAGCACGAATTTTTCCACACGTGTTGCTTGGCTTGTGGTAAACGAAGCATGAGGCTAGGATTTTCCACCTTTGGTCCAGTTGTGGGAAACATTAAAGAGCTAATGTTGCTTAGTTTTTCTATTAATCTTTTTTTTCATTACAAAGTGCTTCGATATTTGTGACAAAAAAGGGAAGCATATTCCTTGCAAACGAGGTTTTCGTTTGTTGGTGCAAAGTACAAATACAGGTAAAACAATATTTACGTGATGTTTTGATGAGTTTCAACACAAGAAAAATCGCTGCTCATCGTCTAAGAAATGTTGCGGGCCACCTTATATCAATGCAATACTGACTTTTTCTTGGCTTTAGGGTGAATGCTACTGAGGATGGATAGGCCTACACATAAACAACTAGATTTGTTTTGCCTATGTTTTGATTTTCTTACTTTTTAGATCTTCACGCTTACGGTGGATAAGCCGACTTCCGTTCATTCAACTCTTCTTCAAGCATTTTCAGTATTTTGCACATTGTTATGATTGCTTGCTGTGTTTGTTTGTCTTTTATGCGCAATCTCCTTGCGTCGCTTCGACTCTTTAGCAAAGACCGGGCATAGGTTAGGTTCGTAACGTGTTTCGTACTAAGTTGTAGCAAAGGAGAATAGCAATGACTGCCAGCTACATACAGAAAAATTAAATATCTTACCTTAAATGGCCAACCACCAAATATGATCGCCTACGTCTATTCCAATTTCAATTTTTGGACTAAATGCTGAATGTGACTTGTTACATGTTATTCTCATGAAAGTTACCAACATGTCCAAACAAATGTTTTCACTTCTGCAGCTATAAATTATGACCGACTTGCGCACAGATTTCATGCCAGCGGGCCAGCCCTGCGGGTCGGACTGTGACGTAAAAAATTCGTGAAAAACCTGGTTTAACTCAGAATGTTGCGAACAAGGCTACTTTTGTTTTGTCCAACGGATGTCGCTTTCTGTGGCCGCACAGTCCCGCGAAGTGGCCGTTGTTTTGTTACGCCTGACTGATTTACCATTGGCCATCCCAAGGTCGATGAAGCAAAGCGCGACACAGGCCTGTAGCCAGGTATGAAGATTTTGGTTGGTAAATGTATTCTTATGTGGGCAGGCTTTTCGTTGTAATTATATTTTTAAATATAGTAAAACATTTTCTCAGCACAAGAAATATCGGGAGGGGGGGCACAAAAAAATCGGAGGGCAACTACCAATTGCCTCCCCGTGTCAACGGGCCTGGCGACAGTAAAACCTTTAAATTAATTTCTCTGATCTGCAAGTGGTTTTGATTCTGCGATAAATAGCACTATGAAGTTTCCAAAATTTTATTTTGTATGTTGCTCCAGGTCAGTCACTAGCAAGTTTTAATTACGACGGACTTTTTTTTCTTGTGACTAACCTTGGCCATTGTATTCAAACTACGCCGCACCATGCTTCCAAAGTGTCGAGTGGAGTTGCTTGAAGTTATTATCGGGCTAATTTTAAGGCATTAATTAATGTTTTTATTCGAAGTATTCTTGCAGAAGCGTGGTTTGCAGTGTCCCCATTGTCAGGTGGTCACCTTTCATTAAACAAACTAGTTCAAGATGCATAGACGGTCAGTTTGTGTTTGAAAGTGTTCTGCTTGCTTGCATCCGATTAACATTAATTGATAGTAATTGGATTGTGTGCGGAACGACAAAAATAATTGTTGCAGAAAAAGCACAAACAATCTAAAAGTAATTTTACTTATGACGTTCGGAAAAAGATTTTCACCGTCCATACGTTTAGGTTATTGAAAAGCACGAGATCAAACCTGAACACTGCCGTGAGGCAAACGTGACTTGTGTTTTGTCTTTGCTGCTGGTGGACTACCTCATGAACTTGAACGCGCGGCTGTAAGTGTAGCTGACATTGATTTTCTTTGTGTTGGTTGTTTGCAGCAAGGCGCTGATTCGTTGCTGCCTTGCCATGGAGAGCACTGTTAAAGCGAGGAATTGCAGACGTTATTTTGCCTTTTTAAGGATATGTCAACGCGTGGTCTTTCACTTAAGAGTGCGATATCGGCCATTCCTTTGCAAACTCGTGTTAAAGCGCAGTGCATTAACGGTTCTCTGTGCATTTTTAAAAATTCCACTTTAGCAATGGTTTGATTTGTTTACATTGAAAGCGCTTTGTCGTCAAAAATAAACTTGAACGGATAAGTTTTCCCATTCATGGGTTTTGCAATGGCATGAACAGGTATCTCATTGTTCTGGCTAACGTGGGAATAGACGCTTTACCACTAAATAACGGTCATTGATGAAGCCGGTTAAGTTGCATTATGAATTATTCAGATCTTTGTGACAAAGGGTATTTGCCTTGAAGAATCATTTAAATTAGGATTACTGTCGGAATCTTATTTCCAAAATCAATAATTTAACATACGTGATGAGATCCACTAGATTTCCTTAGGCAGGGTTTAATACAATTCATCTGATCTTTTCAGTTTTGCCCCTGAAACACGATCACCTATAGCGAACCAATACAGGCAGAAATGTTCACTAACATGCTAAGTACCCATAGGTATTCTTTTTCCTCTCTTTTTGTATGGCTGATTGCAGTATGTTTTCTTTTGTCTCGAACAAGGTGATTACATTGCGTTCGTGTGTTGTTCCTTATCCTTTGTTCCACGGTAATCCCATTGTCAAAATACCTATCTTAATTATTGCGTAAATGTTCAACGTGTTTTTGCAACTCCCTCCAAAACCATAATGTTTACGCATTCCTGTAGATATACTACTTCTCACCTGCTGAAATGTGACACGGATTCTCAATTTTTTTATTACGAAACATGCTTTACTGCAAAAAATTCTTGTCCAGCCAGATTGTAACAACAGATAGAAATTTCGCACAAAGCAATAAAACAACGGCTTTTGACGTTTCACGTTTCTATCGGTCACGGGCTATGCAATTAACTCTTTGAAGAACGTAATGCCAGTCGAATTGGGTAAATATGCCATTCACGAAATATAAAATCACTCGAAAATGATGATAAGATGCTGCAAGTTGTATCTGGAATGTTGAAAGCAAAATATGTGCTGTTATTACCCTCTCTCTTAATCTTGTAGGATTGAAACACCAATGTACAGCATAATGTGCGTACAATGACGTGCATTCTTGGTATATAATAGTTAAAGAATCGGAAATTTTGTGTTTTTGAAATTCTTAAAGAAATTACAAAATTCCCCAAAAACAAAAACAAAATTTTTTCCCTGGCAAATTGCTTTGTTGGTGATGATTCCGCCGAAGCGTTTTTTTTGTCCAGAGTCGAACGACTATAAATGTTACTTACTGTATATTTGTTTGGCTTAAACCTTGCTCCTGTTTGAACCTGTCACCTTAACATTTTCCTGTTACCAGTAACCTACGATACCAACATCTCATCTTGATTTGACTTTTGATGCTTCATAAATACTTTGCGCATTATGCTTTGTGTTTTTAGTGCGGATTAGTTTTATATTTTTTGCTATGGTTTAATAAGGCTTCGCTTACACTTAGACGATTTAATGGGACTCATTCGCCTATATGTTTGGTTGGTGTAAGAGGTGAGGGTGAAAAGGCCAAAACGTGAATATCTTCCACATATTGGATCAGGCCAATAGCCAACACAAAATTTTTTGGGGGTCCAAGTATTTTGACTTTAAACCGAGTAACAGTATTTTGTTTGGGACAGCACAAAACGACAAGATATGCCTGAAATTTTGGGGAAAATGGCCCCCTTGCACCCCCTGGCTGCGCATATGAATCAGACTATGCAGTACCAATTCGTTCGCAACGTTTCTTCTATACATTTTTGATTTATGACGCATTGCTTGTTCGAGGCCCTGACCAACACTCGGCGTTCTGTTCCAATGTACCTACCACGAAAACCACCTTCATTCGTACGTTTGCAAATCTGACGTTTCATCGGTATATGTTTCATGATCAAAATACGTGTTCACGCTTGCTCACGTGTGATGTACTTTACTTGATCTGCGTGAATTCTGACCACTACGATTTGATTTCGGCGACGACGCTGTCTCCAGTGGGGGCCAGAGCGGTTTTCATACTTCAATTGCTTGTACACTGAGATTCCTCACTGCATTTTTTTCAAACACAGTCTTGTAAACACTGTTTTTTGTTACATATTTGCATTGTTTTGTCGCAGCGGTAATTTCATAAAATGTTAATTCCTGTGCTGCGTGAAACGTTACTTTGAAGACGACGCCTGATTATTACATATCGATGACATTGCGTCATTCATATGACAGTGTTTTGATTTGTATATTCATTCTTGTTGCGAGGGTTGCTTACGAAAACGCAGTATTGCTTTGTAAGCACGAATCAGTTAGATCTTGTTAGAATTTCTCCCAATACAATGTTTGCCACGTTTCTGGAACTATCAAGCAGTGAGGAAAACACAATCTTCTGTTTCGGGGACTACTAGTTAGAAAGAAGGGGGCCAAAGTTCAAAGGAAACAAAGTGAAGAGTAGACAGGTCTTTGAAATAATTTTGGGGCAGCATTTTGAAAAAAGGGCGACACTTTGGCGTCGCGATCGTTAGTTGGTGCTGTTGTGCCAAATTGCTCAAGTTGCGAAGTACGTTACAAACGTTTTTTTGTATCTTTTGCAATGTTTCGTACCGTCTTGTCACTAAAACGCTTTTTCCGTTTGCTAATTGTCAAAATGACGTAGAGTCATATTTAAGTTACTTACGTTTCGCAAAATTCAGTGATATTTTGAGATATACGGGAAACAATTGGAACAAAAATCTATAGTGCTCCAATCATAGATTTAGCAAGAAAATTATGAACATAGTAAATCAATGTTAATTTTCAAGTATAAGACTTAAAAGTTTTTACCGTGATATATTTGAGAATGGAACCGTCATTTCAGTTTGAATTACATATGTATTTCAGTTACAGATGGATAAGAGGTCAATTAAGCAAAGCGTTTAAGTCAAACTGTTCACGGCATTTCTGTTCACAAAGTACAAGCGAAACATACACTATTTGTTTAAATAACGAATAAATGCAAACTAACGCCCCGGAAAATTATTTTGCGTGTCAGTGTAAAATCATAGAAACTCATGTGTTTGGAACAGTATTAGCCAGCGGAAAATGCAGACTTTGCATTTAGGGCAGGGGTTTTCAACTTTTGTCTGCTCATGGACCTTTTCACAAGGAAAGATCTTGGAGATGGCCTATTACAACTACGAAAGATATTGGTGGTAGTTCAAATCTTGTGATCTCATGGACTTGCTGCTTCTATAACTTTAGATTAGCTGCTTTGCTATAACAATTGCAATGCTGTGGCATCCAATAGAACCTCTCGTAAATGCAGCTTCAGCTAGAATTGTCAAGTAGGAGTTATTTCACAAACGTAACATTCAGGTGCGATTATGCTATTTGTCTACCTTATTTGATCATAATGACATCATTGTACAAGTTCGTAATGTTTTCATTCTGATCGATGCCAATCTCTGTGGCCGAGTGGAAAAAGCGTGCTGGTCCATCACTGGGTCATGTCCTACCGGTTGAAAACCATTGGTCCAGGGCAGAGTTCCTAACAGCACTTGTACTTTGTATCAAGGCCTCCTGGCTATGAATACGTTTCAAAAGCAAATGTGCTGTTTGGTAAATTTATTGATAAAACCTTCAATGTTGCGCATCGCTTAAGGGCTCGCGCTGACCTGGAAATTTATTGATCCCCCTCTGGGGCGCGCCCCCGGTTAATAACCACTTATTTAGGGAGACAGTCACGACATGTTTTTTATATTTTCCTGACATTAAAAATTAAGATGGCCTCACAAGCACCGACAGAGTTATCCGCACCTTAAGAGGGCCCAGCGCAAGTGCCGGCAAAGTTATTCTGAGAGAATTAAAACACTCCTGAATGGTGAAGCGGATAACAAACATTCTTTACATGACTGACATTCTAATATCAAATTTCTTATCATAGGCTGCTACGTGCAGTGTTTGTACACTTCTTAGTTAAATACGGGAATAATACTGTAGTGGAAGTAATGATAATATCTGATTACTTGAAATTACACGCTTTCCACGCCACCGCAGGCATCGCGTGTGCTGCATTGGATAGATCTGTGCTTGCTTGCAAGTTGCGTTTTTGCAGTGTATTTTTGAGCTGGAGTTGTACTGTAGTTTTCAGAGCTATGGTGCTAGTTGTGTTTGTGTGAGTTTGTTTTCTTGCTTGTTTTCAGGCCGTGCCATTGTTGTAAGTAGGATAAAGTTAAAAAAACAGAGAACAGTGTATCCCTTGTTTTGTCACCGCTGCACGAAATATTAACCTATATGAGGCTGAATGTTTGTATCTGTAAAGTCAGTATGCCGCCAACATGTTCCTTAAGTTTTTGTTTGCTGCCCTACAGTGAGTAAACGATTAAAGCCATGTTGTGCGGCTTTCGGAGACTCAAAGCCAACAGGGAAGAAAAATGGCAATGTATGTTGGGTCCATATATGCATATGTCAACAAAGCAGAAAAGAGTAGGAAGAGTAATGATGAGAAAGGTGGCAAAAAACAAAAAAAGGAAGACTCATAATGGACAATGAAAAATAAGACATATTTCATTTTGTGAGTGTTTGACTGCGATTTTCAAGATGTTTATTATTCCTTATATCTTTAATGAGCACGAGACGTGATTTTCTTTCATTGCAAATTCTCGTGAGGGTGAGCAAATTTGAGAGGTGGAGAGGGCGGAACTTTTATTGTCGGCCCCGGGTGGCGCTTAGCTTCGCTGCGCCACTGTACGTGACACAACCCTTTTAGCTTGTGATGTGCCTGTCTATATATAAACGTTTTTCTTATTTTTTCAGCCAACAAAACCACAAACTTTAGCAATCTAAATTTTGAACTGTTTATCGATGCATTGTTCATCTGTTGTAATTCAAGGGAGCTAAATAACAAACAAGGTGAATACTGATTGCGGATTCTATAGACTACATACACAGTTTGTTATCTCGTTATCTTATAGGCCAACATTACATCACAGCGTAAGTGTTTATTACAAGAGAAAGACTTGTGCTGTCTCGTGATATACAGTATATTGAAATCCCAGGGCTGATAACACGGCGACCTTTTGAAAGCAACGTAGGAAAGTACCGGATTTTCCCAGTAATCGTAATACTAGATACTGTATCTTTTTTAGGGGTGCGCGTTCATCTCCTTCACCCCCAGCTCCTATACAACACTGCGGAAGCGTAATGGCAAAAAAGCAAAATTGCGTATTGAAGCAAGCTAAGAAATAAAGATTATAAATAAATATTTGGTATTGTACAAAAGTGCCGTCTCGCTTCATAAAACATGATTAATAAAAATACCTGTTAATGTTTGAAAAAAATAACTTACATGTTATGAAAACACAAACATCCACCACAGTTTTAATCACTTTGAATCTGGTGCACAAGGGTCTTATATGTAAGATATGTGGCAATTACACAAAATATCTATTACAAAATGCATTCACAGAGCCACCATAGAAATAATAACAGGTTTATGGGTTCAGATGGACCAAATACGCCAATTCACCAGGAAAAATATGCCGACAGCTTCAAAAAAGGCCAAAAAGGCTGAACAAAATCTAAAAGTTTATGCTCAAAGCAGACGGGATTTAAAAATGCTTAACGACGTTTTTTGCCAACACCACCAAAAAGGCCAAAAACCTGCCGAATTTTGGCGTACATGTCATACAGGATTAAATCATGCGATGCGATTTTAAGAAGGTAAAATTTCCTGAATTTGGCATTGAAAATGTCAACCTGGCAACCGTACTGGGTAAGGCTGGACATTTCTCATGGAGGAAATAAATAACGGAACAGTGGTATTATCAGGCTTGGTTGCATTCGATAATTGAAGCCGGCTGAGTGTCCTGAAATTAACTCCCACGGCTCGACGAAGTGAGAAGCACTGTTTAGTTTATTTAGAGCCTGGGTTCTTAAACTGGAGAGCGTGAAAGATGTCGCATTAGGGGCGCGAGTATGACAGCGACATACTGTTGAAAAATATGTACTGTTTTTATCATTCGTAAATTTGTTGCCATTTCAAATCAAAACAAAGCGTGCAAGAAATACATCTCGGAGCAAACTGGAACATGAAGCCGATTTGCGATGAGTGCTGTCTTCAACAAAGTCTCGATTTAGACTTTCAGTGGTTCCCAACCTTTTTTGACGCATTCCTCCCTTTGCTCATTTCGGAGCTTTTCAATCCTCCCCTATTACACAAATTCAGCAGGATTGATGAAATGATTAAAACATCATTTTCTCGATTACAATGAACAGGTAACTTAACTACAGTATAATGTAGAAATACCTTCCCTGAACTCATGAAATTCCTCCATGGGGAGGAATTCCACCTCGGCTGAGGACCACTGAATTAGACTAATAGTTGCGAAAAAACAGTTGCATCATTCCCATAAGCAGGAAATGTCAAATAAATTGTTGTGTTTTTATTGGTTAGATTTTGAGGTTAGGTAAGGCGCGAGTATCATTTACTAATGCCAAAAGTAGCACGTCTGAAAACGTTTGAAGAAACCTCTAGTTTAGCATATTTTAGATCTGTGTTTCTACTTCGATAGGTTCCAAAAATCGGCGCACTTACATCAAACGTGCGCCATTTAAAGGGACACTTCAGAGGTTGGGGGACAGCTGTCCCCAACCGTCCTCCCCTGTATCCGCTACTGCCCTAACACCTAATGTATTAGATCCTGACGGGAAGGATCGCCTGCTCCAAATCATCTGCTCCTAATAATAAAATCACCAAGCCTATCCACTGGAGACTTTAGTTTATCTGACACGTTTTAATTGAAACGGTGGTGGCAAGCCCAATATGTTGCCGACCAGCACTGGGTTCGCTGGAAACGCGAATATTTGCAAACAACGCAAACTGCATAGAAATGACAGAAGTTTCAGAACTTTACCTTTGATGAGCTTGTTCTTGTATATTAGGGTTGCCATATGTCCGGAAATTCCGGGACATGTCCCGAATTTCGGTGTTAATATTTGTGTCCGGAAATAATTCTTCAAAAAGCTCTAATGCCCGGAATTTTGACACGTTCAGTGGATCTTATCATAGATTCGCTGAAAAAAATATGAATAATCAGAATTGGGAGAGAAAAAAAAATTTTTGTATCTTATCGGTGTAACCTCTTCTGTAACAATTCTGTGTTTTTTCTCTTCTGTGACAGTTGTGCTGCTTTGCGGTGGATTGGTAGTTGTAAGAATCCACTTAAAATGCCGTATAGCGCTTGTTTTTTTGTCACGAAATAGCCATCGATGAGGTTGTCCGGAATTTGCTTCTTCAGACACGGAAACCTTATATATATGACGAGTGTGCTCTAAGAAGTGAATGGCCTCTTTGACAAGTGGTTGATGGAGACTTGTCCTGATAAATCAGGTCATGTGCAACCAGGGGCGTAACAACGGGAGCAATGGGGCACAACAACCCGGGCGCCAAATCTATGTGGGACGTCGAAAAATATCAACAATATCGCAAGTACTTTCTTCAATACAGTACATTTGTACCCAAAAGACCTTTGGTCAGAACATGGAGGCGCCAAACTTGTTCCCTGTCCCGGGTTCCATCACACTCGGGTTCGCCCCCCTATGTGCGACATGTGCTCGTACGTACTTCCGCCGGTGACGTCGAACGACCGATTGCGAAACTTTATCATTGTTTGCGCAAAAATTGACATCATGATTTTGTGCGGCTTCACACAACCACTGCAATCTTGCTCAACTGCAAGAAGTTGAAAATCCCTTCTCGTATTGACGCGACCATTGAATGACGTAAAGTTATGACAAGATTGTTTCCTATAGAGCAGCCTTGTTTCGATTCAACGGTTTATGAGCTTCACTTGCGCTGCTGCATCGGTATTTAAATTGTGTTTTTTTTAAGTTGTGTTCTCCTTGTCTATAATCGCCGCTTTAACTAGTGAACTTGCTGCTGTCTTGAAGCGTTAATTTCCTTAGTACGTACATTGCAAGGGGTTATTTGGAGCAAGCCAGCCTTGAGTGGAGACACTGGCCAATTACTGCCTCCTTTGATTGCTGTATAACCGTTTGGGGCGCATGTCAGAATGCAGTAGAAACGTTGTTTGCACTCATGGGTGTCAGAAACTGGAGAAGGGGGGCACAACCCTCTGGATTTTGAAATTTAACATAGTCCTGTTAATTTTTTAGTAGAAAGATGAGTCTCTTCGTTTCGGAGTTAGTAAAATGGAATTTCACCCTTGTTTCACCCCTGCAAAAATCTTTTTGGTCACCTTTGGAAAAATCCAGTTACTCTCCTGGAAATAGTCCATCCGACGCCCGTGCTAGCACTTCGCCTTCCTTTTACTGAGTCGCTTTGTCGAGGAGAAAACGATAGTGCTGCATGCTTTTAAAATGCCCTGGTCACCTTTGTTTACTTTTTGATGAGAAGGGCAATCTTTGCATATAATGCTGAATGATACAGCGTCTTTTGATATTTTGTTATGCAGTCTGCATTCTACTAGCATGGGCGATTGGACGTTATTCTCAGTTACTTTGTGTGCACATTCATTAAAACTATGTTTTGTAAAACGTGGAAACGCTGAATACATGAAATAGAAAGCGCTAAATTCTGTGCAAGCGTAGGAAAAACTTGCATGCAAATGCAGAAAAACTTGTGTATCTACACAGGAAGTGTGCGAGTGGAAGCGGGAAAATAAGCGCACAAGCGCAAGAAGAACATGCAAAAGCAACACATGTGGATACAATTTTTTGAAGTTTTGTACCACGAAGATTTGGGAACGCAAAACGCAATTGCTGATTGTCAATTCAATGAAAGCGACCTGCGGCTTCACCGAGCAACGCAAATCTCCACACAAAAACATTTTTCAATCGTTATAAATAAGCAGGCAGCCGAAGGTATGGTTATCCATTGGTGTGTCCCTGGATGCTCATATTAAGCCCTAAGTCCTTTTCGCAAAATTATTATTGCCTGGTGGACGAGTAGTCAAGTGAAGAAATTCACAGAAACGAAGTAACACCTACCAGCTACCAATATCTTAGCACAGATGACAGAAAGCTACTTTTAGGTATTTAGGCTGTAACAATGTATCAAATAGAGCAATTACCAGTATCTTACGTGAAAGCATATAAAAAGTATCTGGGTATTCCGTGTAAGTGCTTGTTAAAGTAGTACCGATATCAACATGTATATGTTCAACATTTTTCACCATCAACGGCGTTCAACATTTTCACTATAAACATTTACAAACCTGTCCACGATGCATCTGTCCCATTCAGCTCTCAGTAGCTTTTGCACCAGTCACAGAGATGATGTTACACTCACATTTGTTGGCTATCCTGTACTAGTACGGTTTGAGATTACGCACTACGTATTGAAAGCTAGAATTATTTAAACTTGAAATGCTTGTATTGATGAAAAAACATGAAAAATCTGGCTGATGTACCACAAAATTATTTTTATGTTGTAGGAATTCAAACGTCAATAAACTCCTTGTTGCCTTGATGACTGACAAAATAACATTGAAGGGAAAGAAAGTTCTAAAATTTAACAGAGCAGTCGACTGGACGCTCTAGACAGAATAGCACCAACTCAAATCACATCCCAAACAATTATTAATAACTTGTAAATACGAGAACAAGAGAAATAAGTGAATTGGAAGATTTAAGCAAGAAAGGAAGATTTGTATCAAAGTAAGAAGATAAGCGAAAAAGCTTTGCAGGAGAACGGCCACAAATGCAGTAGAAGTTGCAGTAGCAGATAGAAGCAGCAGGCAAAAAGGGAAACGCGAGGAATACTTTATTTTTGGTATTGACTTCCTTGCAGCAAGAGCATAGAAAGCAATATTCGATAAATCGATTAAATGTTGCAAACATATCTTTCTTCTGATTTATCGGCAAAACATCACTTTAAACAATTGCACCTTGAAGTTCTCCAGTTGCAAAAGCTACATGGATCCTGCGACTAGAAAGGATCACGTAAACGTTCCCAACAACAGAGAAAAACTCAGCCTTAACAACCCGGTTGAAAAGAGGGAAAGAGACCAGTTTGTGGAAGATGCTTGAAAATAACATTGTTTGCCAATGCGAAGTAACTAACCAATCATAAAGATATATTTTTATGGTCTCCGTGCACAAATGCGCAAAGACATAGAATAAAGGCATGCGCGGCGTCAGAAACAAAGGTTGCAGGGACCAAGATAAAAGTTTACAATTTATGTATTTAAAAGATAAAAAGATTGAACACAACCTTGAATAGTCCATTTGCAGAAAATGGAGTGGGATTTAGGATCACAAGTGGAATTCACAAAAACACTACATCTGCCATAAAGGAAGAAGACATATTGTACCTCCTACCCACGCAAAAGTATTAGCAAAACAAACGAAGTTATTCCAACTCGTAGGCACAAGTGTGGCTTCAAGCTAATTTGCAGTTAACAGTTATGACAAGCACCGCAATCAAGTGTTACTTGGTTCAAAGGACCTCAAGGAGGGAATTCGAACAAAGGCTGTAGAAGCGAGCACTAACTGTCGTGGTGAACTGAACAGTTAAACAGAAGGCTAGTCCGTTTCAAGAGTTAATAAAATGTTGTCTTTATTGTTAACAATTAGTTCATGTGTATGTTTTGGTGACAGTGTCTGCGACAGGTGGCTGGAGAAACCTACAATTCGCATCCTGAGTTGTAAGCTTGTGATGCATCTTATCCTGAGCTGCACGCTTTCATTCAAATTCCTGTTACCCTGCTATTAGTCGGCTAGCATCTGTTGTTGAAAAAAAATCTTGGCAAATTTGTGTCCAGATGCTTTGAACAGGATATTTGCAAAAGACCTGGAAACGCATGAGTCATGAAAGTGAACGGTTTCTTGCCTGCTCAGGAAAAGATTCCATGGCTGCTTAGGAAACACTTGCGCTTAAACGCAGAAAAACTAGCGCTCAGGAAACAATTACAAGCGAAAGATTAATAAAGGCAGTGCTTGTTTGAATAGGTGCTACAAAAAAGACTTATCAGTGCAACCTTCAACAGCTAGGTTGTGAAGCCATTAACAGTGAATAGACTTCTCTGAGCAGGGCAAATCTCAACATGAAAACGTTCTTCATTCTTTTACTGGCGATGACCCTATCCCTTGGATTCGTCGATTCGAGTGAGTACTGCACACTTTCAAGGTTGTTACAGATAGTTTCTGGATAAAAATTAGGTAGAGCTCAGTTGTTTATACTCTCAAGTACTCGTGGTTGGCTCATCGTCAGTGGAATGTATAAAACATTAAATGCACATGAACGCGTGCTTTACAGGATCTGCCTAGCACGACTCTTTGTTTTAGTCAGATTTGATCGAGAGTTTCACAGTTATTAGTCGTTTATATTGGACGATAACAGCGGTAGGGTGTCAATAAACCTTGAGGGCAATGCAAACTTATAAAATACAAAAATCGTTACCAATTTATATTTGTTTCTCATCAGCAACGCTGTTGACCTCAAAAATGATAACAAAAAGTATAGAAAACCATTCTGAATTTTTGGGTACATGAATAGCTGCAGTAAAATTTTTTCAATTTGATCTTGATAAAATACGAAATAACATATGATAATGTTATGAAAAAAGCACATCCGCACCCGGTGACTCCCTTTTGAAAAGGCTCTCCGGCGTCCCTGATTTTGAGCTTCACCGAACTTTTTAACTGGAATAACAGAAGGTGTAACATATCGCTGTGACGTAATGGCTTCCTCGGGAAGGTTTTCGTATGTGTGTTGTAAATACGCAATTTTTCTGTTCAAACTCGAAGTTGGCCACCACTGGTCAGAAACCCGGCAATGGTTCACCTGGCTTTTCTTACATGTCGGCACAGAAAGAATCAATTGTTGGTCGAAACAAAAAACATCTTTTTCACGTAAGCAATACCTGCCTTAAACCGGTTCATAATGCAGAACAGGTTGCCAACCGCTGATGATGAAAAAATGCTCGAGATGTAGGACGCAGTGGTGGGATTCAAACCTTTTAAGAATAGATTCTCTCACTTCAGGACTCACTAACAACAGGTTCTCTCATTATCACAGTCTCCAGAGGCAAATCAAACCAAAAACCTGTTCTTGGGATTAAAGCAATTCCAAGAACAGCTTCTTGCGAACCGGTCGACTCCCATCACTGGTTAGACGTATTGCTTGCTGATTGCAGTAAAATGTTGTCTTTACTGTAAACAGAACTTTTGTGCTTTTGCAAAAGATAAAATTATTGCATTAAAACAATTAAAAGCTCTAGGTTTTCTACATGCTCAAGATGAATCAGCCGACTGGGCTCTGCTTTCATCTTTTTGTCATGATTAAAAAATTGCACATATCTGCATTAAAGCAACTTCATTCCACAGATGAAACAAGCAAGGAATCATTTCGTGCTACTTCATGAAAAAAATAAAATTTTTAAAAATTTGTTAAAGGAGATAAAATTTTTTAAGATAAAATTTTTTGTTAAAATAAAACTTAGGATACAATTTTTTTAGTTAAAGCCGAACAACATCTCTAAGTGAATGAAATACCATCCCATGCTGGTCAACGTTTCAAGAACGAAACCTCAACACGTTTTAGCAATCATATTTTGCATTCTGAGCCGATAAACGTACTTCTTGGACCACACTAGAATTGCAAATAAGTGCAGATAAAGAAACTGATCCACAGATGCGTAAATGTTTGTTTCTTTTGCAGAAAGTGTGCGAGTTGTGTTTCGATTTGGACCACCAGTGAGCAAAGTGCTTCCAAAGATGCCCAGGCGTCCAAAAGAGTTTCTTAAAAAGGCAAATTTAACCGATGATTTTTGACATGAAATTTTTCAGCTGAAACTAAGTGACTTGTTTTGTTTGTGCAACTTGTAATTGAGCTCATCTTTTCGTGAAGGAGCATTGCTTGCAAATCGGGAGGTTATTACATTTAGTGAAGGTTTATAAATTTCACGAGAGAATTTATTTTATTTGAAAATAAATAATGAGATAATTTCGGAATAAAAGCCTCTTGGAAATATGCATAAATGAATGGAGCTGCACGTAACAAAAATGAAATGTATGACATCCTTACAAAATCCATGTGAAACTTGCAATGTAATTATTGCTCGTTTTCTACCATTCAGGATGTAATGTGCGTGCTGTACAGTTTATGTACAAAAACATTAACCTTTTGGTCATAGCCGCAATTCTGCCAGCTACTCAACACAGTCAGTAAATAATTCGAAATGACTGCGTATATGTACGTGACAAAATGCCAAGATGAAGAAATTGGATTGGTTTTAGTTTCTGAGGTCTACGGGGCAATCTTTAAGTGAAAGCGCATGTTCAGCACGTTGACACATGTATACATGTGTTATGTAGTCACTATAGGTGTTTCAAATGAAGTGAAGCCGTGTATGAGTCTGATAACACCTGGAATTTTATCTGAAACTTGTGGGTTTACGAAAGTAATATGATTTACGAGGCGACAAGCTGAGAAGATGGTACTGCCGTCCGGGACCTACTGTATACCACGACACGATTGCTTACTGCGGAAGGGCGTGTTAAGCTTCTTGGCATCAAGTGCTTGCTTGACTTCTGATTGTGATGTTCTTGTCGCAATGTTTATAGTTTAATTCAATCGATCTTCTTTTCCACAGAACCCATGGTCAGATCTGGAAGAAATCCTGGAAAGATCTCTGTTTGACTGATGTGGCAACATATCTTTGCGTAATAAAACTAATCACTGCGAAATGTGTGTGGCATTCTGGCAGATGGGAACCGTTGTTTGCAATGCTTAGGAAGGAGAGAAAATTTGTCTGTTATTTTATCGCAACTCACATGCATGTACATACTGCCTATCATTGATTGAAGGAACAATTTGAATAGCTAGATGTTTATCACGCAAAGGTTTGCACTTACAAATTGGTACTTTGTTTCTAGTTTTGTAAATGCAGCAATGTCCAAAATGTTGTGCTCAACAGTGAACTAAATCAAAATGTAAAATATTGAGAAAATCTTACCACCAAACAACGAATATTTCTTCATAAGCAGTAATAATAATTATGTGGAACATTTTACTAAAAAAGCATAAAACTTCTATTGACTTTCCATTCTTGTGTTGCTATATTCAGTTATGTTCATTTTGAAAACAAATTTATTGCAGACTTGTGGTGCCTGAATTGCGGATGATATACGAATTTATCTGACAACATATAAAAGTTTGTTCAACCAACTAGAAACGTCAGTGAAACCTTTACTGAAATCGTCTTAGCTGAAGACCGACGCCGAACTCTCGCGCTAAGGCAAATTGTTAATTTTGTTCTTTTCCTAAAAAATTCATTCGTGCTGCGATAGCGTGGCATGAAACACTTTGTTGTTTTTAGAATATTACACGCTAGAAATTCAACAAACGCATTTTTAGTGTCGTATAAGGCTGGAGGTAGTCATCGTCGCGTAAAGCCAGATAATCGTCAGTTTCAAACAATATCAGAGAATGTTCAGTGTCACCACTAGCACTGTGGTAGACACGAGTGTGTTTTGCCAACCCAATGTTAGCTTACCTCAACTGTACCAGTTTGAGATGATGCCAATGTTTTGATAATGGCATCATTGTTTTCACCTTCATCAAAACTGGGAAACAAAATCTCCTTACGTTTTGTCAACTCAAAGTAAAATCACGCACTTTCCAAGACTGTACACTCCGACAATACTTATAGAAACTACTCTTTGCCGTTCCATTAGCACCGTGATTACTCAGGATCCTTTTTCAGAGGAAAAAAATCAGCCCCTCGGTCGCAATTGCTAATGCAATAACCAGCTCATAACGTGGAACCGGCGATAAGGAATGGATTTATTTCCTGTGAAATTCAAAGTGGTTCCTGATTTCGATGCCACTTCAACAAAAACATCTGCAGCATACTTGGATAATACCTCGGTCGTTTTAGCAGTACCAAATCGTCCGCAAAAGTAAGCGGTTGATCCTGCGGTCCCCAACTATTACGCCTTCGTCGACTCGGCTGTGACTGTTTATTTTATCGAATTGTGTAAACTATGACGAAGAGTGGTTTAGTGGCGCAAAATGCACAACAATGCCAAACATAAGTCATTTTGTGTCTTCCTTGCTGTTTCGTTTCACTGGAAAACTGGTTGAGTTTGATTGGGTGTTCGTCACAAAGAAACATAAACATCCCCAATTATTAATATGGCACGCAAGATCGGTAGGTTAAACAGTCTGTTGTCTGATTCTTCAGCCTTGCGGTTATGATAAAAGAATGGTCTGTTGCAGACTTAAGCTGATAACAGGTGCATGCTGTAAGGTTGACTGTGTTGTATTTGGCATCATAGTTACGCATCCAACTTGTGACATGCCTATGGTTTTTGAAATGTTGCAATGGAGGGACTCGTTATGGCTTGTCATATCGTTGAGCCAATGCCTGGCAATGTTTTCATCGTAAACTTCAAATATTCGAAATTCCTAGCTGGATTTTTATTGTTTGCGAATTAAATTATCTTTCAATGAACGCAAACATTTTTCCCGAAGCGCTGAGTATGATTAACATTACCACTATACTATGGCCCACGACTGCCATTCTTGAAGATGTTAAGCTCGGCTCTTTTTCTACGTATTTTGTAAGTGATAATGAATATCCGTCGCTCAGGGAGGCACACCATCTGTTCTGCAGCAAGTATTTCCCTGAACTGTGGAGAGATGTGGAACCGAGCCATGTCACGTTTGATGACGTCTTTGTAGCGGAATTTGGGTCTGACAGTTCTATGTTGCGCGTTATAAAATTCGGTTAATTCAAACTTATTGTTTTCAATGATTTCTGCATGTAGGTTTGTTGAGTTATCTCTTTCTGAAAAACACTTTCTAACACCAATTAAAATCTAAACCTGCTAAACTGTGTCGTCCAAAACCACTTTGCCTGCTTACACTCCAATCACTAGCGCAACTCGTTTAGTTTTTGCACCAGTCTTTGAAATGGTGTTATAACGCTTCGTAAGCGATTCCGATTCTCATTCGAAAACTTGCAAATGATTGTCTTGGTGCACAGCGTTCATTTCATTGTAAAAATTTTGAACTGAAAATAATGTCAACGTTAATAGTGATTTATACTGCATTTGTGTTTTTCAAATAGCTGCTATGTTTACACTATATTCACACAATTTCGTCATTTTTTGCTATATTTACAAAACAGACTAACGGGACACGGTCATTTTGATAACCCTGTCTCCCTCAGGAGGTAGACCACAGCCAAATAAAATCACAGCCACACCATGTATGATAAACAAAAATACGTGTTCCGATTTTGGCAGACAACAGTAAATAAGTTCAGCTTAACTCCTATGCGGTAGCGCCAATTAGTGGCTTAATATCTAAAAAAGTCTTGCTGTCCCCCACCAAAATTGCCACCGCCCATGCAATTTTTCAAGCAAGTTTTGAAACATGCAGCCCAAAGTGTCCATTGTTTCGACTGTGATTACGCCCATATTCTACATCACGTAAATAGTTACCATACATGCTTTTTTTAGAATCTAAAACCAACACTGTGAATGATAAAAGCGCAAACTTCCCGGATATTTATCATTATGTTTTAAAACGGGAGTGAAATTTATCCGTTAACTGACTTCGTTGAGTTTGTCATCTTATTGACGGCTTTTGTGTTTGTGAATTTGTTCAGCCTCACCAGGCAAGTTCAACACATTATTTGATCGGTATTTTAAAACATACCTTCGCGCTCTTTACTGCTTTACTTAGTCGCGTATTGTGCGTTTATGTGCAGATTTTACTCTATTTATTGCGTTGTTATACATTGTCATCTCCCAGCGTTTTTCATTTACAC
>Ga0210059_1002874_pt1 | contig 27250 bp, 15 predicted proteins | sample Ectturendosymbi2_FD_188042 | JGI IMG/M metagenome (GOLD analysis project Ga0210059, IMG submission 188042) | Ecteinascidia turbinata endosymbiont from Florida, USA - Sample 2 (SPAdes) (version 2) | ecosystem: Host-associated > Tunicates > Ascidians > Unclassified | place: Key West, Florida... | reverse complement strand
CAGATTCCCACCAAAACCTAATTATTACTTTTTGGCCCATTTACAATGTTCTTTGAAAATTGCATACAAATTGATTCCGTGATATTTGCATTAAGGCGACAAATTAACAAGCATAAAGTATTCAAAAACAAGTAATCTCCTTTGTGCATGTCATACAGTTTTTGTAACATATCAAACTCAAGGGGGGATTAACCCCAACCACCCTTGCCTACGCGTTTGGGACGAAAGATCTGCAAAAAGCGGTGAGATGGTTTCTGGATGCAGACAATAGCCCAGATTCCCACCAAACCCTAATTATTACTTTTTGGCCCATTTACAATGTTGCTTGAAATTTGCATGCAACATCATTCCGTAGTACTTGCATTAGGTCGACAAATTAACAAGCAAAAGTGTGCGAAAACAATCTCCTTTGCGCTGGTAATAAAGTATTGGTAAAATATCAAGCTCAAGGGGGGGGGTTAAACCCACCCCCCCTTGTTTACGCCCTTGTATTACCGCAATTTGGAGTGTCGTAACAAAACAGTTTGAATTTTCAATCGTGACCAAAATTTCAGAGGGAATATCTTGACGCGAAAATATCAGGTTCTTAACCCTACCGTATTTAATGATTTCCGAGATTCAAAAGTCCTGACGTTACTTCTGCAACGTCACAATCACAAGACGTTTTCAGACGGTTCTATAGAAACAACTATATGCAAATGATTGTAGGGCCCAAGTCAGCTTTCAACGCCCCTTAACTCGCAACTCATTCTTCCCATCTATGCTGCCATGAACGGGCTGGATGGGGGCGCCATAACTGAGTTTGCCCCAGGGCGTGGGAAACCCTAGGTACGCCACTGCAGTGAACCTGGCTCGTGTGCAGTGTGAGTGTCATACCGGAAAATAAACTGTCGTTGTAAGAAATAAATTAATTGGAATTAAGCTGCTCATTTCAGGTTTATTAGATATTTTGGTTCTTACTCCCAATTTCCTGGCGGCGCCCATGCTTGATACAGTATTTATTTAAATATGCACCAAACTGCAAATCCAGCATTGCGTCCAGGAGAACTAAATGGCTCGCACACGTTCGAGAATATTTGACACTTTAAAATAAAAACCAGAGCGTTTCACAAGCAACGTCGAAAGACCGATTCAATTTAGGTCTTGCCTAGTAACTAATTGACGGTAGGTCTACATATTGAGTTTACACTATAAAACAGACAAATTAGAAAAAAACGATGATATTTCTGCTCAATATTTTTTGCACTAACTCAGCATCGTCGGCGTAACCATCCGTCAGAAGGATCATCACTCTCCGTGCTTTTGGATAACGACTAGTTGGACCGTTAAAATCGTCTCGAACAGTTTTGTTGATGGCATGAGCAGTGTACGTCTGGTATCCGTGATACTGTGGAAACAAATAAGGGGAAAAAATTGATATGTTCCTTGAATTGACCATTTTACTGAAATTGATGGGAAAAGGTTTAAAACAAAAGTACTAGAGCTTGTGCATCCGAAATATATTTCGGTTGTTTTGCTAAAGTTAGTCGAGAATAGCGATAACATATAGTTTACAACTGTAAGAAGGCCTAAAACGTTCACTGCTTGAATTCGGGCATTTTCCGTGATTTCACGTCATAAAGAATGAGTGCAATCATCTGTATAACTTAATACAGAAACAATCACTGCTTTTTGCATGGTCTGAAAGTCACAGAGCGAGTTTGGTGTAGAAATATATACTGTAACTTCCGGAACTTCATGACTGGCAATTTTTATGATAAAAACTGCTCATGTTTTATTCTAATAACATTTTGTCCCTTGGGATTGTCTTTAGTTCATGCATTTATGCATAAAGCGGAATGAAACGGCTTAGACCTAAACACCATTTGAAATACCCAGTGCTTTTCAAAGTAGATTTTTTACACGTTTAAATAATAAGATGAAATGTTGTCGATTAAGCCACTGCATAAGCGTTTGGTTTTCTAAGATTTATTGCAATATATAGCATCGTTCGTACAAGGTTTGCCTTAGTCACGTTCATTCATCAACTTGCATCTGCAGTAGCCTATAAAAAAACAAACAAAAAAACAACTGATATCGACCATAGCTATCGCTAGGTCATCGGAAGTTCTCCAGTCGGCAAGATATATCTAAGTAAGCAAACAATAATAAACTACCCTGGGTGAATGATAAACAATATTGTTTGATATCAGAAAAAAGAGTGTATATTAAGCCTTACTTTAATAGTGTTGACCTTTGCATCAAAAGCCGCTTTCTTCCTAAACTCTCCAAGTCTTATCTCCGTTTTTAGGTACGGTTGATTTTTCCGGCCGTCATCGTAAAAATACGAATATTGAACCTGCCCATTCACAAGAAGTCTTATGATGTTTTTTTTCAAATCGATATTTATTTCTTAAAATAGCTGTCAAACAAATCTACTGAGAAACAATTTGATGTTGCTAAATTAAAAATAAATATGGGACATATTTTTTGTTTAAAATGAATTTTTTATGAGAGTGAAAATGTTTACACAAAAAGTAACACATCTTTTGAGAGAAATCACATAAAAGCACTAATGAATCTCTAAATTCAAGCTTTGGAGAGAACAGGATCCAATGCCCTCAGGATTTGCAAATTGGTGTGTTGCTACATGTTTCGCGTTACTATGGAATCAAAACAAATGGCACGTCCGTGCCTACAAGGCAGAAAAATGGCAAGTTGATGGAGTAGTGGTACAAAATGCTGCAATGAATTCTGCAAGAAAAACGCAGTTGAAACGAAATCAAGAGGACTTTACTCAATATTTCAAAGAGAGGAAACTTGAACATTAGCAATTACGCACCCAACATTGTTTCACTGCTTCTTGTTGCTATGTTTTTGTTGCGTGCTGCGGTAAGCACGCTTTGGATGGTGTTTTAAACCAAATTTTACGTCTGTCAAAAGTGTATGTGATTACAGATTTACGCGGTGACATAATAAAAATGTCAATGTTATTTACTGTAACATTGCCTTGATTGACTGAAAAACAAGACGACAGACGACAGTGGACAAAATGTCCTAAATCAAAAGTTTTCATGAAACTATATATGTGCAGTGGCTACTTACATTATTTTCAAGTTCATGTATATACAAAAGTGGATTAGTGCATAGACAACTAATTTTAAACCTTTTCAATTTATAATGAACATCACGGCCAATGAAAACGATATCAACGACATATTGCAAACGTTTCCTTAAGTCCTGTTATCATCATCAGTGCATTGCAAATTTAACTGTAGTGATCATGCTGCAAGTTCTTATTGGTCACTCAGAAGAAAAGCGCTGTGAAAAAGAAAAACGCGAAGGGCTGTTTTGGTAGTGACGTAGTGACGCGAAGCAATGTAGCCACATGACTCAGCTGGATACTCGCCGATGGTGATGGCGCGTCACGTCATGAGTGAGGCATGAAGCTTTTCAATACAGTAGCCATCATAATTCCAGTAATAGGACATAGCAAAATGTGCAGAACGTAAGCTCTGCTGTTGCGCTTGGAATCGACAATAAAGCTTCAGTAAGATAAATAATGGGTTTTAAAGGAGCAAATTGCAAACACGAGTGGAGTCACTAAAGTACCAATGTAGACAAAAGGCCATTGTTTATTTGCATCTAAACGCTTTGTCAACCACTGAAAAATGTCTGAATACCTTTCAAAGAAACTGGCTGCTGTGTTATTAAAAGATCGAATTATTTTAATGTTATCTTATCTGCTTTTTCATCGTTTGAGCGGGTTCTTATCCGGCGATAGGCCGCAGATGTCGGGGCAAGTGTTGAGCAGCCATTCGACTGTCTCGTCATCCAGAAACATCAGACCATACACTCCCTTGGGAGGTCCATGGAATGGACAGTGAAGGACAACATGACCAGAGGTCTGTTCCTCTGCGCCGCACTTCCAAGCCGCAGAAGGGACCATACCCCGTATGCAGGGGCGTAAACGCTCGACAGAGATTCGGAGGCTGTTGAGGCGGACCCACACGCTGTTCTTGACAGGGGTATTCCAGGAAGGTGGATGCTGATGTCGGGGATGAAACTACGGAGTCTCTTAGTGACCTCCAACCACTGCGGTTTCCATCGGTGATCCGCCCAGAGCGCCGCATTTCTGTTGTCGTCAGATGAACCGATGATTAGGCCTACGGGCTTAGTGCCCTCAATATACTGTACATTAGACCAGCAACAATGGAGGACACTGGAAGAGCAGGCCTAACCAGTAACCGCCTTTGGCAAAAGCAAAAATAAATCTGAAACTTGGTGTAAAATTTGCCTAAAACACCATCATAACTTTTCTGAGATCCATCGTTTACGCCAGTGGTGGGGAACCTCTTTGCTAACTATGACGAAGAATGACTTCTCTGGACTTGCTATCTAAGTACCTGCTTATCATGGAGCTTCGTTTAGACGCGATATGGTGTTCTAACTTTGGTAACGAAAATTCTGATGCGGGCCATATCAAAGGTTAAACGCGGGCCGCATTTGTCCTGAAGGCCGCAGGTTCCCCAGCCCTGGTTTGAGCAAAACGCAACCTATTATAACGAAAAAGCACTAAGACTTGAAAATATCCTGCTTTTATTGTCAGAATTGCTCGCACAGTAAACAAGTCGCTAAACAAACCAAGGCCGACACGTTTGAGCGCTATGTGTGAATGTACCAGAGCTACATGTAAATATGTCCGGTTTAGCACTTTTTTGTGTTACATTTGTCCGACATATTTTTTTACGAATGGTGCCTCATAGACAAGATCCATGAGACCGGTGTGAGCAGTACTGCACCAGAGAAGCGCAGTAATCTGCTGATAAATGGAGCAGGGATACGGTGGCTATTCGAATGTTGTTGCTCCAGCACCCCAGCCCGAGCCAGCATGCCGCCTCAAGAGCGCGACGCGTGATGTCCGCTTTTTGCGAAGTAACTAGAGGCGTCGGCGATACGTGGGTGTCCTGTTCTGTACGTAACTCCGAGTTAATTAGGTTCGGAGCAAAAGGGTTGGGTTTTCACGTTGACCTTGACTTTCAGCTCAAGTTTAGGTTCCTTGTTGTTGAGATGGAAAACTGCCGACACCGTTTTTGTAGTGCTAGATTTTGCTTCCCGGTGGGGTATTTAATTATAGTCGCCACGCCTGTGTTGAGCACTCCTTCCAGTGCTTGCCAGTCTTGATGATATCTTATGGCTGTCTGTTATACATGTTTACTTCACCGCAAGCAAAAATATTAAGAAAAATGTTTGACCTGACTATTATAATGCTTTGCAGCACTTCTGGTCCATTTTCTTTTTGTTGTAAGTGTCTTCATAGGTTAAGTGTGCGCGTAACTACGCCCCAAAACTCTTTTTTTCTATTACATGGTTGATCACATTAATGCGTCTTTTTCTGTTCGTTTAGTCTTGACAATAAATATGTGTAGCTCATCCCCACAACGTCAACATGCTGCCGACGTTCTTTGAATGAAATTAATTTGAGACTTACCACCCCTACTTGAACTTGTTGGGTGATGTCAAAACCTTCCGTAACATCTTTAAGCCACTGTTTAACTTTTTCAAAACTTTCATTCCCAACTGAGAAAGATCCATCAACAACAAACATTAGATCCATGGGTTTTTCAAAACAACCTATACAGAGATAAGTCAAATAAAGCTCGGTAAACTACATTGTTTCTAAAACTTCGTCCAATAAATACACAAAAACACATATTTTTAAACTTTAAATTTACATGATATACACCTTTTTTGTAAACTCTGTTGAAAATAGCGCACGGAATCACATCGAATTCTTTTCAATGACAAACTGGCTGCCTTTGTATTGGAATAGAGAAAAAGTTTAAGGTTTTCTTCCCTTAGCAAAAGATCTCTTTTATGTATTAAAATCAGTACGACGTTCACATACCACCTTTGAGGCCCTTCATGTGACACCAGATTGATTTCTTAAGCATTCAAGACATGCGCAAGAAAAGCACAAAATGAGAACAGAGTATCATAGCCGTGTAGGGTTTCCTTTTGTGTAGGAACCCAATGTTGAGGTTTGGGGTGTTGCCCAGCGTAGACGTTGCTTGCGAGTAATCCTGTCGTTGCATGCAGAGATACTGGTTTCCCCAAACATTACCAACGAGGCAGCCTAGTCGTTGTATGAGTACTGATTTAACTCCCGACTAAAACTGCCTGACATTTTAAGTTGCCAAGCCGAAGCAATGCGTTTGGCTCTCACCGCTTTGATAGTTCGTTTCACAGATTTCCTGGTGCACAAATCTTTATTTACAAAAGGCTTTTGATTAGCAGCAGCAGAAATAGCTTCACGATGGCGCGACAGCAGAAACAGCCAACGTGGTCCATGTACTAGCGATACACAACTCGACTCTGAAAGCGTGATGTCCACACCGATGGACAAAACCGAATGCAATGCGAATCGAGGTCACGCGCGGACACACGAAATCCCTTGACGCGAATGACAAGTTGATACAAACCAGATCTCACGAACGGGATACAATACTAGCGAGTAGGAAACGGCAAGTCGTAATGCGAAAAGTTAAATCCACTATAGCCGAACATAGAGCACATTTACCTTCCCCACAAATGTCTATGCTGGAAGATATCAGCGAAATTTGAATTTTATGTAGTTTAGCTTGGATTCTTCGGTTCAATTTCAGCGATGAAACCGTGAAAACAACAACGTTGAAATTATCCTATTTTCTTGTAGAAATGTTCATTAGTTTTATATAATACTTAACTTTCTGGCGCAAAACTTACTATCTCGGCATGGAATACGCTTGTGCCAAACTGTAACGTATTGCGAGTCGCCTCGACTTGGTACCGTTTCTGATATGTAGCATGCTCCTTCTGCCTTGTAACTAGTTATGCAGTTATGTTGCCGTAGATGAGCGCACGTCTGAAAATAAGAGTATTAAAAGAAAAAAGCAAACAAAAAATTAGCTCGCTGCAGTGGTTCCCGGTAAATATTTTTCATCAGCTGTTTCACAGTGTTGCATACAAAGCAAAACATTAAGAGATTCCTTCTGTTAGGCCTACATATTTTAAACAACACAATTTCAAAATCGCTTTAAACTTGCATCACCACTCACACAAACATTGCATTATTTGATTAGTATGTTTAAGAAACCATCAAGATTGCATTGAACACGCCCCAACTAACTTATAATGGTTGTTTCTAATTCTAGCAAGGAGACGTTTACATTTATACATAATTTCAAGCTCCTATGGGTTTTAATCAATGTTTATCGTTTTCATTCGTTTCTTCATGACATAATTACTGCGTTTTTTCTGCTTGTAAAAATTGTGGGTTTACACTAAAATAGCAGCATGATTTAAGTTTGTTATTAAGTTCAAACCCGAGGCTGCGTAAGTTTCAAAATTGTGTGGCCAACGCAAATGTTTAGCAAGTTATAAGATGTTCTGTCCTGATGAATGAATGTGCAAAAAAATGAAGTGGATAATGATTTTCAATTTTACATTTTCTACATGGGATAAAAGTCATTGCATTCTCTTCAGAAAAAAATCGGAAGTATTCATTTCTAAAATACGTGTGACAAAACATACTGTGTGAAAATCGCAAAATGGAAATATATATTGCAAAATTCTTCTATGGTCACTCTTACCACTATCTGTTGCGAATTTGGAATGCTCGAGACCACAGAAGTCGGAAATGTAGAAAGAGAAATCCCCAAGGCGTCTCTTTTGCTGATTTCGAATCCTGTTAATTGCCGATCAACTCCGGCACGCGTGCTACAGTTGTACGATACACTACCGTTTTTGTTCAGCAGAAAGTTCAATGTTGTGTCTGTAGGAAAAAAAACAACAAGCATTGTTTTTCCAACCGGCGTGGCAGAACAAACATGAATATATTTTCTCAAGCTTTTAAAAAAACATTTGGATCGATCATTTTCTTGTCGACAGGTTTGTATACCACAGTAACACTACCAATCGTGCTGATCAAAGTCTTCTTATTTCTGTACCAGGATACCGCAGATGATGCTGGTTCCTTTAAAGCAGTGACGTTGACCGGGTTATACGACACAGCAGTGTGTACACAATCATTTCCTAGCCGGGGATGGGGAGAAAGTGAGGAGTTTGTGTGGCATTCTAACCAATTGCTTGCTTTCAAATGCACTTGTTTTGGTTGGTAGCTTTTATCAATTTTGTCACAATGAACATCCAAGTCTAATGTTGAATGGTTGGCCCCAGCGAAAGAGCCCGAGAGCAAGCCTTATACCGTCACCGAAGGAGAAGCATGAAGGCCCAAAGTTGCATACAAAATATCAGCCCAAAACTCCCAGCTTGGGCAGAACTGGAGATACAGCAAGCTGAAACATCGAAAATGAACGTTGCAGGCCAACTGAAATCCAGTTAACTGAAATGCGGCCTCCTACTAAGAAAGATTTCCCCACCCCTGGCCTAAGGATATACCATTGCGAAATATTTCACCAACGGGGAAGGTAAGATTTGTGTAATTAAAAATGATATGTTGGAAATGACCCTATTTTGGCATTATGAAAAAGTTCACAGTTTTATGAATTTCCAAATCAGCTGATTTTATATCCAAAATTATATTCGCTCCCGCAAAACATGATTCCATTATGTTGTATGCATTAACAGACTTTGCTGCTTTGCACGTGACATGTTAAAGTAAGTTGCAGGATTTTCTAGATTTAATTTTCTGCATTGCACTTTCACTGCTTGCGCAACATGGGGATATGCTGCATACTTTACTGAATTTTCTAAACTAGAGACTGCGAATTTTCTAAACTAAGCTTGTAGAAGTGCTGTTGGCGCTAGTTGCAAACAGATGTAAGAATAAAGTGAGTTTTTAGGGTGTCAGTTATAATTTGCAAGCGGGTGCTGGTTGCAAACACGTTTCAGCGCTTGGGTATTGTTTAAATTTAATGAATTCATATTGGTACTTGAGATTTTCGTTTTTGCAAATTAATTTTTGCTAGTTTGGAACGTAATTTTGGAGCATCGCACAGGAATTACTTCTGGCTCCATAATCTTTTATCTACTTCCAGTTTCTCAAGCTGCATTGTCTTTGTAATAATCTTTGTAATGAAAGGTAAAATATCGGTTATATTTCTATTATTTTTTTTTAGAATTATTTAGATTTAAAGGTAAAATATCGGATATACTTTCTATTATTTAGAAAGTAATAAAATCCCCCCATTTTGACAATGAACAAACGACCTGATAGCAACAGAAAAGCTCAGTGTGTTCCGCAGATTTCCGGACGTAGAAGCCAGCAGAATAAATGAACATTATTAATTCTGTCAAACAGCTGGAGGAAATGCAGCTAGAGTAGCGTGTTCTAGTATAGTTAATAGGATCTCATAAGAACAAGTTTTGATTGCTCAATGTGTAAATCTGTTACAACGGATGGTTCTACAACTGTGCAAGGCTTCTGGAAGGGTGCAGTCAAAAGGATATATCGACTATCTGTAGAATAAACAAGAATTGATAGCATTCGCCATCGCGAAGCGTTAGTTGCAAAGAAACGTAAACGTCATGTAGCTGAAGTGGGAATTTAAGAAAATTAATGTTTTACGGGAAGTTTCTGAAATTGTAAATTCGTTTTGAAAAGTAGCGACACAATAGAAAGATCAGTCTAAATTTATAAGGAATGACCTTCACGAACAATTAACTTCTGCATTCCGAAGCGAGGTGGATGCAAAGTTCCAGAAAAAAACGGAGAGCTTTTTCACTGAACAACCAAAGTAAAGGAAAAGCAGCTACTGCACTTTTTGTGAAATATCCTGGATTACAAAAATGGCGTCGGTTGTTGATTTAATTATTTGAACCAAGCAAACGGTTGTCCAGGAGAAAGAATGTGATATATTTAAACCAGCTAACATATATGTGTTGAACCAACATATATGTGTTGAAATGAACATCCAAATTTAAAAAAAGAATGATTACCAAAAATTTCAGTGATTTTCCTTAACTAAACCAGTATATGAACGACTCAATTTTGGACGTTAAAGGACATTTCTTTTAAAACTACAATATCTAACCTGATTTGTGCTCACCTGGACTGACTATAGGCGATAATTTGCCAGCACAATTTCTTGGAGATAGCGACAAACGCTTGGAATCAAACTTGTTGGTTATGCAGCGTATGAGCAATAGCTGCTAAAGTTTCAGATAAGTACGTTATTGGAATAAGATAAAATCACGTACTACTGTTCTTGGCGTGATTACAAGTTGTTTGAAGTTCATATAGAAACTTTGAAGGAAATTATATTGCTGTCTTAATTCATATGCCTGCAACTTATGTAAAGAAGGGGTTTCTTGGCTTGTAGAAATCAAATCGAAAAGGAAAACTTCGTACTTGAAAATGATTTTTTAATGTCGGAAGCAATCGAAAAGTAACTAACTCCACATTAGGGCCAAAAACATGGAGGAACAAAGAAGCCAATAATGTCATGCTCTTCTTCAACTTTTTGTTCGTTAATGATTACTTATGAGAAACTCGTTCAAAAATGCCATAATGCATTTTTCTTTCAACTGATGTTAAAACTCTTTTTTCGTGTAATGTACCACATAAAGCATCTTCTACTGCACATGGGCTAGGAGGTCAGTCAGAAGTTACTTAGAAATTTTTGAAATATTAAGATATAAAGAAAAAGCATTAACGGAAATCTTCCTGAATCTTACCGCACATGTACAACGACCCCATCGCATTGGTTGTAGTCACGGCCGCGCGTAAAACTGGTCCAGGTTCTGCAATCACGCCACCTTGTGGTTTGCTAGTGTCGGTGGACGCTTTTGCTCTTTCCGTCGGCGCACCCACAATTACTCTACAATACAGAAGTAAATAACAGTTTTTTCTCATGAGCTTGTTGACGATATCTTTTCACACATGATTTCATACACACCGCCGTTGCAAAAGTGTTATCAAGGACGGCTGACATGCGCTGAAAGTTTCATTTCATACAGTTGCAAAAGGATTTCAATTTGTAAGGCTTACACGTCTAGAAAATCTCTACAAAAACCTGAAGATTTTTGCAAACTTTCTTGCAATAGACTTCCAAAATAATCTAGATTTTCTTCGCTGGATATATATACAAAAGCGTTTCTTCACTCGCGATAAAGCTTTGTACACACCCTAATAAAAATGTGACTGAATTTGCGTAACCTTTTGACCTCCAAAAAATGTGATTTCAGAGTCCATGCTCCCCAACCTGATCAAACAACAATTTGCTTATATGAAGTAAAAATGTTTGGCGACACTCCTCACTGGATTGCTGCCGACCAGATCTGTTCGTCAGCATGGGCGTCGGAAGGATTTTTTCCAGGAGGGGAACTAGGGGATTTTTGCAAAATTTTTCCGGGGGGCCAAAATTGGCGAAATTTGATTTTTCCCACTCGAAATTAAGAAAACAACCTTTTTTGCTGAAATTTTCAAAACCCAGGGGGGCTTGGCGCCCCGCCCCCTCTTCCGACGACAGTGCATAAAGTTGCTTGGCAATTTAACAATTTAACACAGTGCATGAACTTGCTTGGCAATTTAACAATTTGGCATACAGTTCTGGACTGATGCTTGGCAGGGTCATTTCCACAATTGCTTTTAGGTCACTATTAGTTCGAATCGGTGATCTAAATACAATTTTATTTCAGCTGGTTCGCTGCCAAACTCCAATGTGTAGCCTCTTCTGTAGGTTTGAGCAATGGCACATTTTGGGCTGTCTTCTCTTTGCATTTCATCAATGAGTTTGATGTAACATTCATAATATTCTCTTGGGCTTCTAGGAAGGCTTTCAGCCGCGACTGCTTCCTTCGCTTTCACCACTAACTGCCCCGTACCTTCGAAAGCATTAACAATCTCACGAACTTGGGGAAGGTTTTTTGCATAGTATTCTGCTGCCTTCAGCCAAGTTCCCCACCTAGTGACTGCGGGTTGCGGGCTAGTGTTGATTGCTGAAAACTTTGCTCTTCGATCTTTGTTTTTCACCACTGAGGCTTTCACTGCAGTAATTAGCTTGCCAACATCCTCATAGTTGGCACGGATTCGTTAAGCCCCACTATGCAAACCATGAGCCACGCATGTCATGTGAAAGAGCCTCGGATAGATTTGTTTAACAACAAGACCAGCTGCTGTCATGTACCTAGCAGCATCTGTGAGCTATAAAACAAAGTTGTGCCTGTCTTTTTGAAGGGTGCGAATTGCATCATCTATGGCATGTACAACGGTGTGTTCATTTGGTGAAGCATCAAGAGTCTTGCAATGCAACAGGTAAGTTGTTTCTGGCTGTTGTATATCTCCGACTAGGAAGGGAGTTTACATATTTGCACCCTGAAATATCAGCTTCATCAATGACCATCAAAATGACCTTCTCTGAGAGAATACCGCAAATTCTATTAACTTCACATTTCCCCATATCATCAACTCGCTTTCGGCACGCTGAGTCCGACGGAGCTTTTTGACCAATATAATTAAATAGGGCCTGCAGGCCAGGATTGTTAAGTTTGTCGAAGGGAATATCTGCTGAAAGGAAACCAGCTGTCACTTTGCCAACATAATCGTTCCAGGTGCAACTACTTGTTGGTATACTTAATGGCTGTTGTCGGTGCTGTGATGTTGACGTCAGGGATCTTTGGTGCTTCATACTCTCACGATGTTTGTCTACTGAAGATTTCCTGTCATGCCACACAATTGTAGAGCATAGTGTACAGAACAGTTCTCCACGAGAAGTGACCATGAATTCCGCGGGTTAGTGTGCTGCGTGGGATCGCAACTTCGAAAGAGACGATTGCGCTTCTTTTGGCATCTTCAATAATTTTTCACAAATTATATTATATGATATTGATGCAACACTTGATTTTCTAAACAATATATCTAAAATCATAAAGTTATTCTTGTGTATTATCAATAACTTGCAGGGAGCTACTTAAGGTACCGGCAGCCGAAAGTCAATTGTACTGACTGCTCTATTCTCTTTGCAGAAACTAACATTCCGCAACACAGGCTGAATTCTCTGAAACGGAACCACATAATTATGTGATTCAACAATGCCTGCTATTACTAGACAACAGTAAAATTTTTAGGTGTATTCCCTCAACATTACGCTAAACGTGAGGTTATATAGGCCTACTACACTCTCTGTGACCAAGTAAAAATGCATCTTTGCGTATAGCTGCTTTCCTTCGTAATGTCATGGAAACCATCTACAGTTTATAGCCGCTTCTCGTAAAGAAGTGGTTAACTAACTATGCTGTCTCAACAGAATTTGACTGCGAAAGACTTGACAAAACCTATTTTCGTTTCCGCGGACTTGGCCAAAAGCCAAGATTTTCCGAACTTCCACCTCTACTTATGTTCGGGCACTGTCGCACTTGGCTCATGGCTGGGGTTGTAAAATTTCTAGCTTGCAAATCAACTGTTTCGTCATAGATAACATTGAGGCGTAGCTAATCCGTCATATAGCTCTTTTTCATACAATCAAAGAGAATAGAACTAAACTGAAATAGTGTAATTTAAAAAAAATACTACAAACCTCTTACATTTTGCGCAACGCTTGATAAAAATTGCAGTAAAAAGCTGCACGTAAAAATAAAAAAAGTTACAAAAATTTGCAATAAAAATTCCTGGAAACAGCTAAAAACATTGAACTGCATATATTTTGAGTATTTAGGAAGCTGTTGAAAGCTGTTAAAAAGTTGCAAAAGTTGCAAAAACTTGCCCTGATCATAAAATTACCATTGATCTGTTTTCACTGAAAACTCCAACAGGATGACATCACAGACAGTAGACACACGAGGCATTGAAACTAACAAACTATGTTGCTATTTTCCTGAAGGTATCTGATTTAAAGACTAAATTTATTGGCTTTACTGCACAATAGTTTTTGGCGTCAGTTTTGTATGTCAGAAAAATACGAGATTGATGACATTTTTATGTTACAGTAAAGTGCTATGAAGCTTCATTCAAAAGTATGTGAGAAAAAGTTAAAACATTTTATAACTAAGACTTCAAATTTATTTCGTTCCAACCGAAGTTGATGTGTAGCGATCGATGATATGAAGAGATGCGGAAGAAGGATTCCGTTCAAAAGTTTAAAAGAGAAAATAAGCATGTAAGAAATTCTAAAGGGTAACTCTTACAAACCAAGATCATTGGTGGTAGCAGTTGTTTTCAAAGTAGCCAAGGGTCGCTCTGGCAACTCGCTATAACGAACTTTTTAACAGAGAAAGTGTTAGGCAACAAGCGATTATATCATGAATGATATCAACGTAGTACATATTCGGCCAAACAGAAGAGCTAAAACATTGACGTAGTGGTGCATGTCTCGGTACAGGCAGATTTCAAAACCTTTCACAAGCCAAGTACAGTTTTCTGCACAAACTTTTGAGACAAGCCATTATGGTCATATGATTTGTCGAAAATAAAACCAAACTATTTATATGAATCTTCCTGTAATAACAAGGTGCTATATTCAAAAAAGGTGGATATAGTGTTTTGCTCACTTATAAGTAACGCTTTAGTTAAAGATGCCCGAAAAAACTTCCCTAATAAGCTTGGTCCACAGGGTAGAGGCATTACATACGTCGCAGCAGTTGACTCGCGGCAAAACCAACGACACAAAGGACTACACCGCAACATTCGGTCTTTTTACAGGAGCGTTTGACGCAGGTGAAACGCGACAAAATTAAAGTTAAAATCGCAACTGGAATCAGTCATGCTTATGAAGCAAACAGATTCGAACTTACCTTAAGACGCTGTTCTCAGAATGTAGATTTTCCAGTTTCACTTGGAGATTAAAACCGAAGAAGGAATTGCCTTCCAATCTTTGCGGATATCCGTTCTTAGCAGAATTTTGATACCGACGGAAATACCTTTCCGTCGAATGGCTCACCGCAACATTAAATCCTTTTACTGACCTCAAGAGGAAAAATGCCAACACATGCAACCGCAGAAAACTTTGCATTTCTCCTTGTGATTTCAATTTTCCTACTTATTGTATTAGAACGGCTGGATTTGCCAGATCAGTTGCAAACAAAAGCAATAATTACGATTAAAAAACATTTCTACCTATGTTTTAATATTTGCAAAACTTAACGTTCTTAACCCATTGTGTTGATTTCCTCTTTTTGATGAAACACGACGCAAAAGGTTTACAGATCGCATTATTTTTTAAATTAGCGAATTCTTTGTCACGGCCTCGTGTTTCTGTGGGGTACTACTACAAAACGAAAATTTATTTCGTTCCGGATGTCTTAGTCTGACCTCATATAACATGAATATAATTTACATGATGTTTTGCTTTGAAGAAAGATATATCAGCCCTGATTGAAGGTTAGCAGAATCGATGAAACATGAAATTCAGAATCATTTGCTTGACCCTCGTTTTACAAAGCCACGGACTTAATTTTGAAGCAGTGTCTTTGTGTTTTTTGATTCTGTCTTTTCGCCTTATAAACCGCTTTCATCTGTGTAGTTCTGCTGGTTACGGATAAGAAAATTGTGAGCCAAGCAAAAGATTAGTGGCGCAGCCACAAAAAAGGGCAGAGTCAATCGCAAGCACGTAAAATATTGCGAAGTAAACAATTTGAACATGTAAAAAGTTACGTTGTATTTGATAACAGGATTCCTTCTGCACATGTGTTACGAAGATGAAGTGGTAAGTTTCTCCATGCATATGCGGATGTGGAAACGATTTAGTAAAGTTCAATTGCATGTAGCTGTATTTAAAGCAATGTAAATTTAATTTGGGAACGGCGTTCTGCTCCATACTTTTGTGACGCCCACTGACACAACCTTTACGAATTCATTTTGTTTAGGTCTGCTCAATGAAATATTTACTGGACGCAATGATACTGTAACTAAAAATACGAAACCAGTACATGTCCACAAAATTTTACTGGCTTGTATAAATTCATACGAAAACGAAAAGAAAACTTGTGCATTTGAAATCATCCATTCCATGCGAAAACAATCTACCTCTGCATTTATACCATTGCCAAAACAGGTAATGCTTTACACGAAATCAATCACTGAATCAGAAAATATTTATCTGAAAAAATTTCATTTCGTTCTAATTTAAGGGCTTCATGTCTTTTTCCATGAAGCAAAACAGTAATATTACCCTCTTAGGGCGTGAATTGAGTATATGTTCCGTTTTCCATTTTGAAATGCTGCTGCAAATATTGTTAGAATGCACGGTCCATTAAACGCTAAATTCGGGTGATGCTTTCAGATCATGACCAACTAAGTAGGTTACAAACGTATGATCGACATAATATAGCAAATCCCTGGTCAACCTTGCCTTGTCTGAATGTTTTAACTATCTTAGATAATGATCATGCTGTCACATATCTGTGCCTCGCTCTATACGCCCAAGCTTTCATAAACTACCGTCTACCTTCAGGTTTCGTTTATGCAGTTGCCTGGTGCTGTTTCTTTATGTGACTCATTTACCAAACGCCTGATCACAAAACGGGAAAAAAGAGGCTGTTTTCCTGTGATGATACTGATTGGACGTTCTTCAAAAAGATGTGTTTGGGGCTGCTGATGACATTCATCTTAAGTTCTTAACGCACGAGTAGAGCTAACGCTGCGCTCAGCAATAATGTATCAATGGACTCCGTTTTGACAGTTCTATGCGTTTTGATTTGCGTTTCCTGCTTGGGAGCATTCATTCAATTGGCGGTCAGAGTAGGTGGAAGCGTATGTTTCAGCGGATGAAAGCGAACCTTGCGGATGAATGAGAGTGCAGTCGCATCAGAAAAAACAAAAAATAATCTACGGTTTGCCAAGCAAAAAAATAATAAGTATTTTGCAATGCCTATCGGTATCTTATCAAAATTTTGGCCATTGTCGTATTTATGCTATATGGAAAATATCGTACACGGCATGTACGCTACACTCAGATTAATTCATTAAACTTGTTAAAATTTCTTTCTGAAATTATAAAAAATCAGTTTCGTTGAGCGGTTGATTGTTGGGAATTATTCTGTCTTCGACTTAGGAGCTTTCTATATGCACACATTGCCAGATAGAGTCGACTTATAAAAGATTCCTAGCACCTTGCCTCATCATTTCTATTTATGATCCATACCAATAAAAACAGGCTTTACTTGAAACAAACAAGTCAATGAACTTCTTAAAATTTTATTTGTGTGACGGCCAACTGGCATCAATAAAATGCATAATGCAAATAGCGCTTGGCCAAGTGGCCTCGTAAAATGTTACCGCCCGTCAGAACTTTCTGCTTCGATTACATCACAGTTCAAAATCAAACTGATGCCAGAATGAAAAGTACAGGGATTCGAAGCAGATTAACTGAAGAGGGTCCGTTGATCGAAGATAACGTTGTTAGAAGAGAGTGCAATTCACACTGGGGCACGTACGTTCGCGGCTTAGTTTGCGTCACAGATCATTCGTCATGCGCAATATCTTCATGTCACTAAGCTTTCGCTGCGGTTAACACAAGTTCATAACGTTCAAAACATCTGGAATCAACGCTGAACGGATTGTTTTGCATACTTGTATTATTTCAAGAATAAATGTTAATCTTTGCGGCCTCTGTGTGTAGATGCAACGTCAGAACGCTTGCACTCTTTCTTGGACTAACATCCATGGTATTTAAGATGTTTAAAAACTAGGGGAACAGCACAAAATCAATAAAAGCCTTGCTTGCAAAACAAAACTTCATTGCTCAAAAGAGATATTGTTTAAATCAGATCAGCAAACATTCATCGCAAGCCAGGTTAAATATGGGTGGGCGGAAACAATACTTGCAATGGCGTCAAATAACGATGTAAAGAGTATAGTGGAAGCAGTACCTTTTTGAAAGAAGATGAAAAACCTGCTTGGCATTGAGAAAGTCCAGTGTGATTGACGCCTCCATGCGCAATGCCTGTAAGTAGTGAAACTAGTTGTAATTTGAACATGCTTCCTGGTGCATTTTGCACTAGGTTCTAGTTCTACCCACCAGCTTGAGTTCGATCTTGCTCTCGACCCGGTCAACCAATTCAACACCTGATTCGGCATTCTAACTATTATTAAAAAGCAAAACGATTTGCATAACTCGTGAGGTGTACAAAAGTTTTAATTAGATCTTGCGACAAACTTCATTCGTGCCTCTGATTCATTATATTACCATATAGGAATCTATATATATGAATAAGGTTACAGGACTGATGATATGTGGTGTTACGTGAACTCGATTTCCTATTAAAAATTTGCTGATTGATCCAAACTCTTCACCAGTGTGAAGACTGGTTGCTTTGTATCTGCTTATTAACTGAGTCATATGAAACAATAAATCTCTATCTCTCTCTTGCTGGAATGCAACCTAATGCAACCACGTTCATTGCTCCGCTGTCAGGTTCTTTACAAAAAAACTTCTGTTTGCCCTAGAACGTTTTTTGTTGGTGTAGTGTGTGCTTCTTATCCACCCTGCTAAGCCGATTGTTTACTTTATATCGATCGGTTTACTTTCTTTTAGCTTGCTGCGTTACTGTGCTTACCTGAAGATATATTGAATTAAAGCCTTAGTTATTCTATGAGAAAATTTGTTGTTGCTGAGGGCCAGATCAGTTAAATTCATTGCATAACAATGAGTAATTTTCTCAATCGAAAGACGTTGAAACATGGCAGAATGAGCCTGCTGCAGCATCCAGATAGTGACTTGCAACTTTTGTAAGATTCCTGCAAACGGCACAAGCAAGCCAAGAGGTTAACAACTCTTGTGTCGAGGTAAACAAAAAAGGACTGTTTCTTAATTTTTTGTCTCCTTATGTTGAAGACTGCGAGACTTTGGAGGCCTTAGTTGGACTAAAGCGTGTGTACGTAAAAAGAAAAAAACAAAGTCTTCTTCTTCATTGTTTGAGCGAGTACTAATCCACTGCCAGGCCCCACTCGACCTCGGGAGAGGTGTTGAGCAGCCATTCGATTGTCTCGTCATTCAGAACTGTCAGGTCATCTGTTCCATGGGGAGGTCTATGGATTGGACAGTGAAGGACAACTTGGTCAACGGTTTGTTTCTCGGGGCCACACTCAAAAGCCGCAGAAAGGGTCACCAGCCATTTGTGTAGGCAGGAGCGGAAACTTCCGACACCAGTGCGGAGATGGTCCACGCTGTCCTTGGCAGAGTCTTCTAGGAGGGTGGATGCCGATGCCGGGGATGAAAGTACGGAGTGAGTCTCGTAGTGGTCACCAACCGCTCCGATTTCCATCGGTGATCCCCCCAGAGCGACGCACTTCTGCTGTTGTCCTCAGATGAACGCATCAGTTGTGCGGCGGGTGCAAATGGGTGTGTCGATTGGCGATGCCATGCATTCCCACCCGGCGAAGGAGCGAGATCTGATTGGAGTAGATGTCCAGGTTCAATGGCACGGCTTGCTGGAGACAATGTGGCTCCTTTGCGACGAAGCTCAGCAGTTTGGATGCCCGCGAAGATAGGAAGATTGTCCGCGGGTGTAGACGCTGGTATCACAGTTCCCAAGTTGTCATTGGTAAAAGGATTGGTAAAAGGCAGCAAGCAGGAGCGCAATACTCTTCTGTTGAAAGGACCAGAACTAAGGTGACTGTTCGCAGCGTTGTTGCTCCACCACCCCAGCCTGAGCCAGCAAGCAGCCTCAAGAGAGCGACGCGTGTCGTCAGCTTTTTGCGAAGTGACTCGAGGTGTCGGCGATACATGAGCGTCCTGTTCTGCACCTAAATCCGCGAGGTAATTGGGCTCGGAGCACAGGAGCAGGGTTTTGGCGTTGAAGTTCACTTTCACCTCACCTTTAGCTTCCTTGTTGTTGAGATGGAAAACTGCCGACACCATTTTGTAGTGCTGACGTTTTGCTTCCCAGTCAGGAGGTATTTACCTAGGTCGTCATGCCTTTCCTGAGCACTCCTTCCAGTGCTTGCCACTCTGCATCAGCACGAATGATTACTGGATCGTCAGGGTATGCATACTTTTTGGAGACGGTGATTGATAAGTCAGAGGTGCAGATTTTGAAAAGGTGTGCCAATACGGATCCCTATAGGACACCATTCTTGAGGCGTCGTAAAACCAGCTCCGTTTGTTGTTGCCAGTGGTAAGCGTGAAACTGCGATTGTTAACCAGCCATGATCATGCGAACCATGTGACTGTCATGTACCGATTGCAATAGCTTGCAGGTGAGGTCGCTATGTCATACAACAGGGGTAAGCAGTACGTTGATCCCGATCTACGAGTCGATCTCAAAAATACTGTGAGTATATCGCATGGTGTTAACACCTTAAGCGCCATTGGACGGAAATGTCCGTCCAATGTACACAGATAATTATGAAAAATGTCTGTGATTAGTTGGTGTTGTGTTGTACAATATGGGCTCACGTGGGTATCCATCGTACACCAATGTACATTGTAAAAAGAATTCTCAACATGTTCATTAATAAATACGTTTTGCATTATTGTAGTGGGTAAATCATTTTGACTTGTTCGTTTTATAAATAGCTTGCATGCTGAAATAGTGCGAGCACTTATTCCATGCAGTGTCGAAAAAACTGCGTTTTCGCGAGATTTGCGACTCGAAAGTAACAAATATTAGAAAATCTTCAAAAATGTCTCCTCGCCTTGAAAACTACTTGCAAAGAATTGTTCCTTCCAAGCGGTGATTGTCAAACAGTACAGTGAAAAACTTATCCGTGACGCTTTCATTATTGGTTTAAACTCGCAGGGTAGGCTATTCGCCAAAGACTTTTAGAAAAAGATGAACTCGCCCTCGAATGAGCCTATAAACAGGTACATTCTCTCGAACGAGCGCAGCAGCAATCCTGCATCCATTCACAGCGAACCGCAGTGTCTGTTGACAATACTCAGCAAGACTTAGGTTTATCGAATCAGCAGACTACAACTACAACTCAGTATGTATTGACATAAGCTGAATTTGCTTCTGCTGCCATTCAGAAAAGGAAATGCTACTTCCGTCTAGACCAGGATGTCATCCGACGCCGTTGCTCTGCTTGGAATGCTGAGTGTAATGAATGAGGAAAAACGGAACACTGTGCCAAAGTTTGCCTCTCGCAGTCCAATCGCCCGAAGATCCTGTATACCTCGGCTGCTTTTCTGCCTGAGCATCACATCGCTTGCGTGGTGGAAGGTCTGTCTTGCCTCCAATCTGCTATTGCTGGCATTGAAATGCAACGACTGCCAGCATGGGCGTCCGCAGAAATTTTTCCAGGGGGGGGGCAGAGTCGACATTTTGCTTATCCTTTTCAGGTTGTTGACGATGCAACGCAAATAGACATACACAAAACTAAAATTATTCCAAATATGTCAGGAATGTCCCTAGGGTATTCAGGGGATTTCCCTAATTAATACTCTACCATTTTTGCCGTAATTTATCAACCAGAAATGCTAAAATGTTCCCCAAACCCTCTAAAACCTCGTACTAAAGCCTAGAATGCATTTAAATCTCGCGCGGTTTCGCGCCGCTGATTCTGCTCGATTTAAGCACACCCACGCGACGTTGACGTCACGGATTGTTTTGATAAACCTGTCAAAACATCCTGTGGTTTTGTAAACATAGCCAGAAAGCCCGAAATCGCACGGCGAAAAGTCTTTTTTTCAGCCTAAACTAAAAGTCTTTCCCCCATTCAGACCGGATTTGAGCAGCTCTCTAGCTCGATCCGCCGGCGAGTGATGGCCAAGTAGAAAAGGGGTGTGTTGCAGAAATTTGGCTAGGATCTTCAAATACGGTTTGATTACAGATTCAACTTCGCAAAATGTGTATTTCGTTTCATCAGTACAAGCGCTATTTGGAAAGAGGAAAGAAGAGGCATTTTACTAGCAGAGTCATCAATGGCGGTTCAAAAGAAGGCCTGGGTAGGCAATGCCGCAACAGATTTTTGCTTGACCCCCAGTTTTTTCTCAATTTCCCGTTCAAGTTTGTTTGGTTGGCATATGCAGTCAATAACTTTGGGCCAGGAATATTTTGAACGATTATTTTAGAAACCCTCTAGCCTGCATTCAATATGTTCTAAATGCATGACATGTAGTGCTGTTGTTTTTAACGGTCGCGTAACTAGAGTTGTTTTTGACGACACACACCAGCAGTTACTCGGATCTTGCGTGAAATTTAGTCAGACCGCGGTCGTGGTGTTGAAAAATTCATTTCAAAACTAAGACGCAGTCTCAGAAATGGGAAGATTGATCTTTCGTGCATTTCAGTGTGAGATCGAACTGGATTATATTATTTTCAGTAGATTGTTGATTGTCCCAGTAGCAAAAGATTTGTGAAAGCATCGAGATTGGGTTTCAGCTAAGTTATCCGAATTTATCCTGGCTGCAGTATTGCGTTCTGCTGCTTTGTGCATATGACTTCGAAGCATCTTATGTAAGTGGTGTTAAATTAATAACCCGATTGTAGTTTGACGCTGATGTCATTTTGATTACTGGCGAACCGGTCATTTACTTCGGAAGCCGTAGAACAATTTTTGCCTTTGGAAGTAAGAATGTTGGGAGCCGCAGGGTTGCCAGACACCTTTTGGGGAAAAAGGCAAACCACGTCTAAAAAAGCCAAACCGGGCAAAACAGCCAAATTGTTAAATAACATGAAATTTTAAATTCTTTATTAGTTGTAGGACATTTTCGAAGAATACAGTTGTAGCATTCTTCATCTTCCACATTTCCTGCAGTGTTTCCACTCGAACATTTGGCATTATGGGTTGCCAGATGTGCGAGAACTTTATTCTCCTATCGGTTGTCAAATAACTTTTGAGAAAATATACCAAGCACTGTCTAAAAATTCCTAATAACACTTTTCAGCAATATATTAAAAATGCCAAATCTGATAGCATGTGCCAGCTGCTCCAAAATAGCCAAATATTGAAGAGAAAAAGCCAAACGATTTTTTTGACGCCAAATGTCTCTAAAAGAAGTCAAATTTGTGAAATTCGGTTTCAAAAAAGCCAATCTGGCAACCCTGGGGAGCCGAGGTGGCCTGCACCCTCTTTTCATTTGCTGACCTGTGAGTGACGGTAACAATTCCAGCGCTTCTGAAGCAAAAATCCCGCCTTGCCAACACACGTGGTTTTGGATGGCGTGGTCGTTCGGGCTTTGCATGCCCTGATACACTGGGTCCAGAAAAACTCCTAATATCGCTACATTGATTCGGGACACTGCGTTGATTGGGTTTAACCCACCTCTGCGAGCTTTGTACTTGGTTTAGAGCGGGTTGCCATTGCTCTGTAGCAAAACGTTGAGATCGTACGTGTGAACTGTTGTCGTCGTAACGCTTGTGTGTTTCTGCCGTTCAAATATCCGACCCGGCCATAGCCAGTGGCGAGAAATCGCTACAAGTGGTTCCTGACTACGGTTTTAACTCTACCCACACATGTCCTGCAACGTCACAGAATTTTGCACAGATTTTCTTAAATGATTCAGAAGCAATTCTTTGGCACATATCAGCTCATTGCCCCGGAGGTCAAACATTTCTATCAGAAATACACTTGAAAGAATTCGCAAATCATCTTCATTTAGTAAATATGATTTAAAACATGACATAACTTTGGCAAAGAATTTGCGTCGGAAAAAGTCGAAGCCGTCTATAACGCTCGAAAAAATTTTTCAGTTACAGCTATTTAAAAATCTACATTTCATTGTTACTGGTAGCTGCAACTCTTCCCGTCACAAGCGCTTCATGCGAGAAAATGTTTTCAATAATGAAATTAGTGAAAACATTTCCCAGAAATTCCATGACCAGTGAAAGGTTGGCTAACACTGATCTACTTTCAGTTGAAAGGTACGAGCTGAAAAATAGATTAAGATGATTTAGTTGATAAATTTGACAGTCGGCATGATAATCGAAGGATTAAGTTACATAGAGGTGATGATAATATAAAATTCTCACGTAGACTGTACAGGGATCCGTGTGAGAATTATATTGCTCGTTGTCTATTTGTCTGAATCTTCTTAGAGTTAGTGCGTGTTTCGCTTATGGCAGTGGTTCCTAGTGCGAGGGTAAATTACCCCAAAGGGGTAATATGCGATTCTTTGGGGGATAAAGCAGAATCAAAACCACAATGTTGTTCTGTATTATGTGCAATCGCTGTGAAATATTGGGGGTAATAAGACATAATCGCTACCTTGATTTGGGTAAGGCCTCGAACAAGTTTGGGAACCACCGTCTTATGTCAAGACAGTCATAAATCAACGTAGATTTGAAAAGTCAGCTTTTGAGGATCAGACAGAGGAAAATTCAGTGTGAATATTAAAATGAATGACTTCGTTGGGAATACTCCGCAAAATAAGTTTTACGGCTGCTGTTACATCTTACTGTCAGGTACACACCCTAAAACCGATGCACACATTCCTACCTGCGGCGCTGCTATGCTACTTTAGGTGCCGTTGGTGCCGAATCCTCGTTGCTATTAGCTGCATACTGCATTAAATATTCCTCACCCTATCCACGCTGCAGAGGGGCATTACATTCATAATAGTAGTTGCATAACATTGTTATGGTTACACCACAATAACAAAATGACCATGAACTGCCACAAAAACGGATTAGTCAGTAGTAACCAATCCGTTGGCAGATGGATTATTTTTTATGTTTTGTAGTAAGAATAATTTGACGAAACTAGATGGAGCTGGTGGTTGGAAGTGGATCCATTTCGCTTTCATGTGAATTGTATCCACTTTCGTGGAGATGTTTTCGTTCAGGTGGGGTCGGCAAAATTGTGTACGGAAAATGGTGTTTCGTTTTACGTGTGCAGTACTGTGGAAGTTGCATGGTTAGCACAGAATATTCGACATAGCAGTACACGTGTGTGATTTCATCTGCAATGGCGTTTAGGTGTCTCTAGTCAATATTTACCGATATTCACAAGCCTATATTGGGCTTGATGGGGTTAATCATAGCAACTTTAATCGTCAAAAAATGAAAAATCACCATGCGAGATAAACATGTTGGCCCCCTACTTTTTCCTTGGCTGGGCAGTGCCCCCCACTTGTTTAACCCTAGAATCGCCACTGAGAGTCATTTACGACTGATGAAGAGAGGGAATTTTACTGTTTGCACAAATATTCGTGCTGTTGCTTGCAAACTTGCGAGGACTTGTTCTGATATTTTCGTACATATGTTTTGTAAATCACTCCACAGCTTTTAATGACCACAAAACTAGTTGCCGCATTTAAAATATAAAAATATGCATTGAACAGATGGCTCATGGCTCAATTATTTATTTCTGGTCTGAGAAGAAATCCATAATTAAAATCAACCCACTTTCAAGTTTCAATTTTTGAAGGGAACTTATTCTCTACGCTAACGTTCCTTTTTTAACCTTTTTTTTTATAAACTATTAAGCTGATGAACCGTGCGTATCCTGATCGATTTCCTCTACATATTTAGGCCTGCATTTACTGTACTTTTGTACGTCTTTCGCAATAATTCTGCACGTATATTTTGAGACAAAAACGCATAGGCTATTACATGTTGGAATCAATACTAAACTTTTATAAAAAATATCACAAATGGGCTAATCCTGCACTTCAGTTGGTTACGCCTGCACGTCGATTGATAAGGCTACTCTAAGTTTTCAAGTGTCTGGCTTTCACTGAAGAATAAGAATGAAATTTCGAAAGTACTACGATTCTAGTAAATAACCTCTGCACAGGAGTAGCCTTCAGGACCCTCATCCAGAGAGCACAACAGAGATTCCACCACTCCATTCAATAAAGCATATGGCATCTCTCCGTAAAATCTATCCCCATCACATAACAGACACAGTTGTTTACACCATACCACGGTCTTCCAGAAGTTTTAAGTTGCTGACTACCGAAGTCGCAAAGCTAGAATGTTTTAAGTTCGCCATTTTATTCACGATTGTTGATATGCTTTGATAAAAATAACAAGACAAATGCATGTTATCAGAGGATACAAAAAATTAGGAATATAAATTTCAATCACCCTTCATTCACCCCGCTTCTTTCATTCACCCTTGTACAAATTTCATTCACCCGGTTAAGAAAAATTGCTCTAGATCATCTTACGCTGACTTGTTTCTCTACACTGGTAAGGGTGTAAAATTTCTTAGTCTCATCGAAGTCTCTTCGAGAATCTCTGTATTTTCATTTGTGTTTATTTGCCCTTCGACTTTTCGTGCTACTGAACGTCGTCTGCTGGAACAAGTTTGTTATCTTCTGTTAGGCTAGCTTTCAGACTACTGTCTTCTACCGTTTACATCTGATGGTACTAAATGGCAATACACACTTATGTCATAGCTAAACCAAATGCAAATATGGCAGGCCAATAAGCTCACACACTATACACATACATTTTCTAAGCTTTTCAAGATTACCATGCTAACCTACAATGATAATACTGGGAAAAAAACATGCAGTCTGCACTTGTAATATATTGGTGGACTAGGCTAGGCACCAACGCTTGCTTCTCCACAAATAGCAACCTGTATTCAAAAAATGCATTATACAATCCACTTGTATGACTTCACAGTCGCTTCTGTCGTTTGGTTCTAAAAACGCTTATGACCTTACAAACTATTATGTTCAATATCATTTGGTGACTATATGGAAGGCCTACAGATAATCTCCATCATTTGGCAACTGAGTTGTTCCAACCTTCTTATGAGCACAAGCTCCAGCGGAAAGTTTCACATCGAAGAAAGTACACCACTTCCTAGTATTGTTCCAAAAATAGAACACACATAAGAAAAACCTGTGGGGCGCCGTCAGTGCCGGATTTACCTATAGGCTGTATAAGCTTAAGCCTAGGGCCTCAAGATCCAAGGGGGCCCCCAACAAACTGTGGTACGCATAATGGCCGGTATATGATCATTCAGGATAACTTCGTCAAAAACATATGTATATATGCATTAATTGTTACTCACGAAAGTCAGATGACGCCAGAGTCTTCCAACGAGTTTCCATGAATCTCAATATGACGGTTGGTCAAGCCGCATGCCAACTATTGTGCCGATATACTCAAAGCACGCTGGCTGCGTCCTGCATTTGCTGATTCGTACCGATTGTTACGTGTGACTCTATCAAAAGAACTTGTCGGTGTTCAAAAGAACTATCAAAAGAACTTGTCGGAAAAGTTCTGCCTCATTTAGCACATCCGCAATCGGCTGAAGGATGTAATGCACAGCAATGTTGGCCAATGAGACTGAGTGGTTATCACCAGCTATGATTCCGTTTTTTTGTATGTACAATTGGTCTCCATATTGAGTGACCACATTGTTCAGGCAAATTTTGTTCAGTTCGACGATGATTTTACGGGCCTCGGCGCTGTAGTCGGAATGCTTCTCCAA
>Ga0210059_1002873_pt1 | contig 27250 bp, 14 predicted proteins | sample Ectturendosymbi2_FD_188042 | JGI IMG/M metagenome (GOLD analysis project Ga0210059, IMG submission 188042) | Ecteinascidia turbinata endosymbiont from Florida, USA - Sample 2 (SPAdes) (version 2) | ecosystem: Host-associated > Tunicates > Ascidians > Unclassified | place: Key West, Florida... | reverse complement strand
CAAAGAAACTAAAATAGATCGCATTTGTTGATAGGAAGAGATCCCACGCAATAATGAATATAAATTTCAAGGCGTTTTCCCGACTTGAATATTCCGAATGACATACCCAGGTCAAACACAGGCACTATGATAGCTAATCACGATGAAAGTGACATTGTCAATCTTATCAAAAATCTCAAAATAAAATATGATCAGAATGCATATAAAAAGGTGAAGTCTGGAAAATTATTTCCTCTTTCCAATCTGAAAGACTAAAAAAAAATTTTTTCCCGAATTTTGAAGGCTGGAAAATGACCAAACATTTTTCCGTACTTTTCAAGAATCCGCAGGAATCCTGGATAAGAACAAACCCAGTAAGAAACAAATCGCGCGAAAAGAAGTGGGAGAAGAACTTGCAGTTGACATAAAAGCACACATTTCCTTTGCTGAGTTCACTTTTTGCCTGGAGCTGCTCTCGTTTCATCCTGTACTGCTCTGGATTACACTTCTTATTTTTTCTGCATCAGAAATGAGGTTCTCGTTTGTTGGGTCGATTTTCAAGGCGGCTTCGTAATCTTGCAAGGCTGTATGAAAAACACACTTAATAATAATTCGAAAAAGAAGGTAAAACAACAATTCCGTGCATATTGCGCAGAAGAACGAGTAACACAAACTTAAAATGGTTCAAATTTTTATTCCAAAAGGTTTCGCAGTGAAGTTCAGGGTTGCACTGCTCTTGGACTCAACACCAGAACAACCACATTTTATTGCAAAGCAGCGTCTTCAAAGGAAGCAACACAAGGATTGTGCCACGATCTCTGTTTCGATTGGTTGTGGTGATGACGACTCATTGACGTCATTTAACAGAAACAACAAAACGGCTGCGCTTCGATGCAAATGTCGCGATAATTGGCACGTGACCAAATCACGTGAGCACTAAAAGACCGCAAGTCGGAGCTCGAGTGGTTTCGAAAAGCCGTTAAAACGCCTGCACAGTTTTTAAGCTCGTTTGACAATGTGCGGCAAAAACGACGGTTCGCAGGACTTTCCCTAACCAGTGATTCGTGACCTTATGACATTCGTCGTCGTAAAGTGATCTTGAGAAAGTCGGCTTTAGGTCGATTTTACATAGACAAAGTAAGATGTGGGCCCTGATTTCCAAAGTCTCCTCCTTCCGAATTTGTTTTTGTTGAAATGTTATTCCAAAAGACACCGTTACGTTCTGCATCCGCAAGAACGATGATGCGCCAGCAAGCTTCTATCATGAGCTTCCGTGGCATCATTGCAAAGCACTGCTGTAAGTGTCGCACACTGCACAGGGAAGTGGTTGCACGATGCTGTAAGCGTCGTGTGACCAAACAAGCAGCAGTTGAATACCACGACGACAATTCTGCGTACACGACTTAAGTCAAACCTTTGAAAAACTCGAAAGGAGGTGATGTTTAAGGTTGCGTTCTGTGGACATCCGTGCAACCACTTCCCTGTGCAGTGTGCGGCACTTGCAGCAGTGGCTTATACCATCGTGCGACCACACTAGTTTTTACATCGTGCGACCACACTAGTTTCACTTTTTACAGGGAAGTGGTCGCACGATGCTGTAAGCCACTGCTGTAAGTGCCGCACTCTGCCCAGGGAAGTGGTTGCACAGATGTCCACAGAACGCAACCTTCAACATCAACGCCTTTCGAGCTTTTCTAAGGTTTGAATTGACTCATGCAAGCAGCAGAATAGTCGTCGTGGCATTTAACTACTTTGGGCGGCTCTCGAGGAAAACCCGTAGCAACAACACGCAATAAACCATCATTAAGATTGATGTCAAAAAATCGGCGCTCATAAAATTTTCGTTTCTTGAATTTCACAGTCAAGTGATCAAAACGACAATAAAGAATATGATCGATAGCATTTTGTCTGCATTAGCTGCATGTACCAGCGCTTTGCTTTCCCTCGAATGTAGATCGCCGATGAAAGCGGCCTTCGTCACAAAGGCAGTGCTGTTCATAAAACAACGACAAGCGAGACCCAGCAAACTTAATGAAACTCACACACGCAGGGGCGTAACGAGGGGCCAGGGCCGGCCCTAGCAGATGCGGGGCCCAATGCAAGACCTGGCCGCGGGGCCCAGTGCAAGTCCTAGGCGCGGGGCCCCTCTGAGCAGTGATTTTGTGACGTCATCGCGTTCAGTCAACCGTGTTACGATAGTGGTAGAGCGCAGATATGCAGTACAGCACTAACGTGAGAATTGAGCACGTTTGCTAACGTTCGAGAGGAAATTTGCTAGTTCTGACGAGAGCCTTCTTTGTTAACAATGAAATTTATATGGAGTTTCTGCTGAATTAATCAAGCGCACGGTGTATCTGGTTTTCGGACTCAAGTTTTTTCGAGTCAGACTCCAGTCCTGATGCAAGAGGTAGGTATCCTGATCCTGAACCGAATCCTGTTTGCAATACAACCATGAAATCCGAATCCTGAAAAAATCCTGTTAATATATTTGACTAATCAACGTGCAACTACTAAAAATTTTTGTTTCTGAAAGGCAATGGCTACAGGTCAGCCAGTGGACCTTCACATTTGAAAAGTTATTCATCCGTCACCTGTAACTGACAGTAACACAGGATTAGTGTGTAGTAGAATCATACGCGTACGGCATTGGGATGCGGTCACATCCCCAACGTTGAAAAATTGGCTATTATTTGGGCAAAAATTTTCAAAATTTGGGCAAATTACAGCTACATTCACATGTAAATAAGGTAGTGTCTATTTTCCAAACTAAGGCAAAATAATAACCAAATCAACGGCAAAATAATGGCCAAAACGGCAAAATAGTCTCGAGACTATTTTGTCATTCTTTTTGGCCCTGACGGCAAAATAAACACTGCCTTTGAGTGAACTGGAATCAGGTGGTAATTCCAGCAGCCTTCATCAAATTTGGACGAACTAAAAAAACTTAATAACGTTTTGGGTAAAATCAGAAACAATTGAGTAAAATACGAGCATTTGGATAAGGTCCAACCGCTTCAATTAAATCTGGGCAAATGAGAAAAGCTTCAATCAAACTTGGGTGAAAACAAAAACATTTATATAAATTGTAAACACTTGGGTGAAGTTCATCAGTCACATCAAATTTTGCCAATTTGCAACAGTTTCAATCAATTGTGGGCAACTTCAAACAGTTTTGTTCAAAGATGGGCGATATAGAAAAGCTTCATTAAAATTTTAGTACGTTCAAAAATGCCTGGGTGAATTATAAGAGTTTTATTAAAATTGGGATAAAATCAAAATCATTTGGGTATATTTTAACAACCTTAATGAAATTTGAGCAAATTGGGACTACTTCATTCAAATTTGGGTAAAGTTAAAAATGTTTCCATAAATTGGAAAATTTGGGTAAATTCCAACAGACTTAAATCAGCTCTGGCCAAACAACAATAGCTCCATTCAAATTCGGGCCAAGTGGAACATCTTTATTCAGTTTCGGGCAACTTCAAACAGATGTATTCATTGTTGGGGAACTTCAAAGCTTTTTCAATTTTATGGAACTTCAAACAGATTCATTCCAATTTAAATAATACATAACCACAGCATTTAAATTTGCATACATTTAGAAATATTTGGGCAAATTCCAACAGCTTTAATCATATTTGGGTAATTGAGACAGCTTCATTCAAACTTTGGTACAATTAGAAACATATGGTCAAATTGGAAGAGTGTCATTCAGACTTGCATGTATTATAAATATTTGAGCATATTCAACAGCCCAAATCAAAATTGGGCCAACTGCAACAACTTCATTCAAATTTGGGTAGAGTTAAAAACATTTTAAAATGAGGAACATTGCAGTAGTAACTCACTATTCCAACTAATCCTAATTTTTGTAAACCTCAAATTGTTGATGCTGTAAAGTGTACAACTGAAATGTAGCTGTAGCTGCAAAATGTTTTGCGGCAGCAACGTCGTGTAGTTATGATATGATAGTGTGAAGTTTTCGTGTTTCAAACTTGCTTGATGTTGTGAGATTTGCACGTGCAAATCTGTTTCCATGAAGTATTCATGAACAAAATTAACTACGTAACTGCAGCTGTAATATGTTGCGTGGTGGTAATGTAGCTGTGAATTCATACTGTTTAGGTTTTCATACTTTCCATTTGTTTCATGCAATGCATTGCATATGTTGCATCCTGACAAATTTTACTGCTTCAATTTAATGCTCTGAAATGAAGTTTTCGTGAATAGTACTGCATAATTCACTTATGCTACTGCAGTGCAGTGAAGCACTGCCATTTTTATGAAATATTCTTGTTGAGGTTATAAATCATTTGTCATTGGGACTGCGCATTTGTACACATCCCTTAGTAGTTGATCATATAGGCTGCAGTATTTGAGTGTATCAGTCTCATATTGCTGTTTTTTCTTAGCACTCAGTGTTCAATGCACACTCAACTGTCTAAACTGGAATGGATTTTTGGTTTTCATAATGTGACTTTAGAAGCTGTAAGCGTTTAAGTAAGTTGTAGTTTTATAATTACAACATGTTGCAGTGAAGCCTGCCAATGTGGAAGGTTAAGCTATATATTAAATTGCCTCCTTTCCCACTAACTACTTGAGCCTTAACCTATTTGAGGCAATGTAATAATTTAGATCCTAACCCGATATTTTCCTCCTTTTCCAGATGGACTACCATTGTGGCCAACACAAATACATACATCTATGCTAGAGAAGAAGAGATCTTAACTATTAGGATGATCGTGTTAGAAGAATAAATTTACAACGTATAAAAAAACTTGAAAATGAAGATTCTGAACAACACCTTCCACGCGTGGTGGCATGAATAGCAATTTTTGGGAGGATTTTAATTAGCTAACATTTTTCAACACAATAAATATTACCATTCTTCGCATGTAACTATGCAGAATATTGATTGCTAGTTGAGGGCGTACGGCTTTGAACCCCGGTAATTGGTAGGTCTAATTAAGCATGCAGACACCTTGAGTAGTTTTCAATGGTACGTTTTAGTCTTAGTATTAAGACTTGCTATTTATACGTTATTTGGGAAAGCAAGATCAAATTTGGGCAAAAATTTTTTGCATCCTCAAAAATATGCACTCCCGTACACTTACGAGTAGAATGCACCAGACTTGGTATAAATATACTAAACCCTTAGCCTAACCCCTAAACTTACAGTCGTGTTCATATTAATTGACTCATGTCATATTTTTCAGTCTTTTAGAAATACGTCACCATTTCACCATCTATAAGGCAAAAATTCATTTTTATTTTTTTATAAAATTGAAGACCTACATATTGGGTCATGCATAACAATACAAAATTAGCACTGTGGCGTCACAAAGGTTTGCAAGGTACATAATATCTTGTTGGCATGCAAGGCGTTCCTCTCGATCTGTAGTGAAATACCAGTCAAATTGCTTTTTCTGTAAAACAGGAAGGCCGATATCACACCCAGGAAAAGTGCATGCATTGTTACCCTTTCCCAGCACTACAACCACAAGCAAAGAGCCATAGCAAGTATGGTGGACGTTAGTCAAAAGTCTGTATCCCGGATGCAGAAACTGGTTTGTTGTTCTGAGGTGCATGCAGAAACTGGTTCTGTTGTTCTGAGGCGCAAGGGTAAATGTGGAAGGAAACGTAAAACCACGCCAAAAGATGAACCTATTCTTCCTAGAAATAAGAAAAAGAAACCACGAAAGAGTAGTTTTGAATTGCAGAAAGATTTAGCATATTCTGGAGTACACGTGAGCTCAGCTACAGTGAGGCATCGGCTGATAGAAGCTGGTCGAAAAGCTAAATATCCAACAAAGAAGCAGCTGTTAACCCAGAAAAGGATGAAAAAAGTTTGGCATAGGTAAAAAAATACATGTCTTGGTCTGTTCAAGACAGGAAAAAGTTTTATTTTCTTATTAATGTCATTTTTATGTGAAGGGAAAGCAGAGTCGACATGTAAAGTTTAGTTTTGGTGAAAAGCTTAGCCCTTGCCATTTGAATCAGGTAGTAAAAACACCCTCTGTCTAAAGAAAATGCTCTGGATTTGTTTTAGCTTCTGTGGCGTGGTATCACTTGTTCCCATAGATGGGATGATGAACTAAGACATATAATTGGATGTGATCCAGAAAAAAGTGATTCCACAAATGAGAGAAACCTTTCCTGAAGGTGGGGGGATATTTTCAGCAAGATCTTGTGTGGCAGTTCTCTTCTAAAGAAGAAGAACAGCACACGTTTGCAACAACTCCGGGAGAGCACTGGCAAATTTTGGTCGGAGTGTTCAAGGTACGCCCAAGTTAACAATTAAGAAACTTAGACCCGCCCGTTTCGCTCGACCTGCTCAGTTTATCACAATAGGATTGTATTCACTCATGGTTTTATTAATATAACTTTAACCACTGCGATGTTACGAGAACGTATTCCGAAACAACAGGGGTTATACATGCATTAAGATGCGTAATCAACGTTACTGTAAACAACAGGGGTAAATGCGAATTCAATTCGCTTCATGGAGGAGAGAGAAGCCCGAATTGTCAGCAGCATCATAGCCACTAAAACGTAATTCTCTTTTATATAAGGTAGTCCATTGGTATGCCCACTCGGACTAAACCAACTTGGTATGCCCTCTACTGGTTTAGGTGTTAAGCTTGGTATGCCCACTGCTCAACTAACTTCCAGTCTCAGATCGCTCTGGTTTTGTTAACCCGTCGGGGATTCCCCGTTAAATGAAAATTCCGGTCTTCTCGATTCTTATTGGTCTAAAAATCGAGCTTCGCGTGACGTGTACAAAGTTGCGTTTCGTCGGCGTCCGTAATCGTGACATCGGTGTTCGCCGAAATCCGAGGGCGTTTTTCCCGTGGCTCGTAATAGCAGTGTTTTACCCGTGGGAATATTGTGTATTAGCTTTTATCCGTTCAAATTGAAAATTTTACTTATTGTTTTAAGTCGGGTGTTGGTGGAAGCGGTTTCTACATTATTTTGGCTTGCTCTCTTCCTAGGTATGACTTACAATTACATGTGGAACAGAAGTACACAGTTGTTCAAATAAATACACAATACAACGTCCTGGTAAACCAGGTGTTTGTACATTAGTGTCCAACTTCCTTCTTCTTGAGTTCAGATCGTTAGGTAATATAACGGTATGCATTCTAATTCTTCCTTTTTGCATTTGTTGTCTACTTGGCGTCTGGGTGGTTTTGGCGATTTTCGCAAAAAAACCAGCAGTTTTCGGTTGCCTTACCAACGCTCTAGCTCCTCCGCCGATTGCGCTAGAGAGCTTTTCAACGGCTCAAACGGATCGGCTAGTCTAGTAGATTGCACTCTTAAAAAAATTTTGCCTGGGGGGTGCGGTTTTTTTGTGACAGACGTCATAAGTGAAGTAGTTTTAGGGTCATTTTGGCTCATGTTGCCTGGCCTAGGGCCTAACCACTAGGCCAAAGTGTTTCGCTGAAGTTTTCATTGGACACTAGACTCGAGTCCGAGTCTTTTGAGCCTTTGATCGACTTTCTAGCGTTTCTGGTTCAAAAGTTATGATCTAAAATATTAATTAATTAACTAATTAGCTAATTAGTCAAATATTTTTACTAACTTACACCACTGATCACAACTTTTGAACCCTAAACCCCAGCAGGTCATCCAAAGTATCAAAAGACTCGGATTGTAGCCTAGTTTCCAGTAAAAACTTCAGCGAAATACTACCATCTAACGGTTGGCACCCAGGGCCAGGCAAAGTGGGCCAAGGTGGCCTAAAATCCTCCTGTACACCTCTGCTAGACACAAGCAATCCGACTCCTTTTTGAGTCCAGGTAAATATAAGTCAAGCAAAGAAGCAGTAACGTTTTTTCAGTAAACACAAAAGTTCAAATCCAGTCTGGATCCGGCTGCAGGAAAGAAAACCTCACTCCTGATCTTGTTGGAAGCAGCTGGAGTCTGGATCAAAAATATCCAAATCCAGTCCATGCACAATTGCGCACCTCTTGCGAAAAAGCGTGAAAGAGGGAGTTGGCAACACTGCCATCCACTGGTTGGTGCATACAATCATTGGAAGCGGAACGGAAAAGCTGAATAATGTTGTCTGCAATGTTGCCACTACAATTTTTGTCACTAGATCTGGGGTTTTTCTGTTTTATCTGGGGTTTTTCTTAAAAATCTGTTTTTTTACTCTGGTCAAATTCCGGAAATGTATGTTTTATTTCTGTATTTTCCATTCAAGAATACAGTAGTTTCACATGCGTCTGAATGTGCACAATCGAGCACTAGTCTGACTAGCGAGTAGTCAGTAGCCAGTACTAGTACACTGTACACTTGAGTAGCCTAGGCTTAATAACCAAATTGTTTGAAATCTAATGTTCTACAGATTAAGCACTGACTAGGCATAGGTCAGCACTCTGATGTATCGCTGATGTGTCAAAGGCTGCTTGTGCATGATTTTGGAATGCTTTTTTTGTTATGAATGAAGGTTACCTGTAAAAGGTGGAGCTCCGTAAATAGCGGAGCTTGGTTGCGGAGGTTTGATGACGTACTCGGAGTGGAAAAAAGTTGCGTTGCAAAATCAAAAAAAGGAAAAATAGTGAAGGAAAAATGTTGTATCATTGCAACTTAATATCATGCGTTTCACCCAAACATGGAATACATGGAAGTTTGCGATGTTTAACAATTTAATACATTCACCACTGTTGAAACCTGTTTTTTTGTCCCCAAATCATTGTGAAACTCAGATAACCAAAAATTGTCAAACTTCAAAATGCACTTTTTTACCGTAGTGTAACATCACCTTTTGCAGTAAAATTATTTTTGCTACTGTTTACTTCTCATTGCTCAACGAAAAATATCGGTTTTAACGACTTCGGGTACGTCATCAAACCTCCGCAACCAAGCTCCGCTATTTACGGAGCTCTGCCTTTTACAGGCAACCTGAATGAAGATGCTGTGGTTGAGAAACTGTTCATTGTTTTACACGCGCATTGTGATAGGTATGAATATAAAATTTTGAATGTTAAATAAGTAGTCAAATATTGCAATGAATGCTGTGATTAGGGTGAGAAAACTGTAAAACCTTGAATGTATCATGTACATATGTGCATTTGATTTAAGTGAAAATAAAAGAAAACATTAAATGTTTTTTAAAAAAGATCTAACTAACTTTTTATGTTACTTCATACATTTGATTTGCTGCTAGGTCACTTGTATATTGTCAATATGTTTAAAAATAGAGTTGAACTTGTTATAAGTTTGTTGCAAATAATGCATATTACCTTAATTTTTATGTGCAAGTATCACTAGCGTACATTTCAAAGTTTGGTTTTGACGTTTTCAACATTTTGTGTGTCTGTTTTTTTATTTTCTGGGTTTTTTTCAAGGTAAATTCTGGGGGTTTTCTTCATAACGGAGTAGCAACACTAGTTGTCTGATTGGGGATGACAGTTCAAGGTTGCCACTTGGCAGTGCAAGAGGCATGCATTAGCTACTGTAGTAGTTTAACTGCACCTAACGCACATTGTGGTGTTTTGATTATTTTAAAAAAAGCAAGACGGTTATCTTGATGTCATTTGTTAATAGGTCAGGAGGACCGAAAGCAGCTGATGCATTTTTCACACACACTGGAGTATATTGTAGTAATTTGTTGTGAGACTTTCGTTTCCAAAGCTTTTCTAATGAACCTTCTACTGCACCTGTAGTGGATGATAATTAAATATATCAGGTATTGCGTGCACGACAAACTTTGGAAAAAGCATCATGCACAAATGTCAGGTGTTTGAACTTTTGTGTTAGAACATGACTATGACAGTGTAGCATAAAACTTTTTATTGTTCCCAAAGCAACTTCAAACTAATGAGATTATTTAATTGTAGTGTACTCTAAGGTGACATGCAGAAATATGTAATACACTATCATGAGCTATGCTACTAGTTCTTCATTAGGAAGTAACTATGGGTACGCTTGTCCTAACGCAATTTAAAAAGCGTCACTTCATCATTCAAACTCAAACTGCATGAATCTCATGGCCTAAGGGTTATGTGTTACGGCTACTATGCCAATGGTTGTCGGTTCGACTCTCACCTTGCCGTTGCCGACTTTCATTGAACTTTTTTTCTTTGCTGTTTTCAGGCTTAGGGCTATGGTTAAGGTTAGGTTTAAGGTTTATCTTTGACGTTTAGTTCGTTTCTACTACGCCTAGTGCACTCTCGTTGTGTGTTACTGTTATGTCACAGGTGGCGTATGAATAAGTTTTCAAATTTCAAGATCCACAGGCATATCTGTAGCCACTGCCTTTCATTATCAGTTGAAAACGACAATCTAAGACCAAAATCAAAACCTGTTGACAAGCATGTAGACAAAATCAATTAATTCCTTTCAAAGGTTCATCTCTGGTGACCAAAAGTACAAACATACCAACATCAAAGTTAAAGTTCGTACTGTCCTCCTATAGATGTTTCATAATGAAACTGTTGTGCTGATTCAAATGGTTTCTTGAACATCTACTGATTTAGCATAGAAAAATATGTGTTTACTGTATTTACATGGCACATTTCACTGTGGCTTTTTTATTGCTGAGTTATTGTTAAGATTGTGGTTTTTAGCTGCCCTGCTTGTAAGGTGGTTAGCACATGAAAGCCACAATGGATTGTGACTGATATGCAGGTGAATGCAAGGTTACGGCCAATGTTAGCCACAATTTGCAGCCAAAAAAAGCCACAATTACTTAGTGCCATGTAAGCACAGTAATTGTCTAAGTTAATTTCATACAAATTTATATTTTTTTCAAAAACAGTGGCTGATGATATTAAGCAAAAGCTTAGTCATGGCTGATGTACTGCTGAGTTACCTGCAGCACCTTGATCAATCATGGCATTCTCATCGCAATTGCTTTTGCAGCATTTATAACAAACTTTGTTATAGTTGAACAACCGATACCAATATACTTCCAAACCAACCAAAGCGATTTAAGCAGTTTGGTGAGAGTCCTGACTCACAGGGTTCAGTCTCATCTCAAGATTAGGGTGTTCATTACAAACCATTATGAAAGTCAGAGAAAACTTTTTGAATAAGTATTCGTTGCAAGAAGTGTCAATGACAGACTTTTTTTTTATTAGGTAGTCTATACAGGATGAACACAAAAAACAACATTGAAAGGGTATTTTTGAACTGGTATCTTTTCCGCAAAATAAATTTTTGATTGTGCATCGTTGTGTGCAACACAGCTATGCCTTCAGTTTCAAAGAAGGTTCATATAAAACTTTTTATAAATGTCTAATTAGATTGAAAGAATGTATAAAGAATGGTAGAAATGAAAGAATTACAAAAGAATGGTAGAATGAAACATATATATATATAACCTTTTGAATATTGCCCAATTTTTTATTCAACAGATCACACTTTCATAGAGTTGCATATGATATTATTATCTCTATATATATATTGTTGTGTAGTTTTTCTGCATTGTTGTTGCTTTTGAGTATATAACCAAGAAGATAGAATGTCAAGTTTGACTGATCAAACAAATTTTGGTGAGCATGTTTGACAGCTGTTTTGTAAAATGCAAATTCTTGCTCTTAACAATGAAAAGTTGAGGAGTTTTTTTTTATCTTGCTAGTGTAAATGAAGCAATTTTACATTTAATATTTAGAATTTATCAAACATTGTTAAATTTTGTCCCTTTTGCCAGTTTAAAGAGCTTTCAAATGTTTGCTCTTTGTGGAGAAAATATTTGGGACGCTACCTCAATAGCTCCCTTCTAGTTTTGTCTGCATATTTATTGATGCAGTGGAGCAGTGGTTATTAATGTTATTGTTATGATTGACCTTTTTTTACAGTTGTGAAAACAATTTGGGACCCCATTGTTTTCTCAACCTTTTCGGGTTATTCAAAATTATGGTTTGGTCACTGTTCAGTCATAAATAGAGCAGTGTTCACTCTCATAAACTACGTTTTTGAGAATCTCACATTGTTGAGCACAATGCCTTACTTCAAACTGCAAACATTTATCTTTCCTGTGCATAGATAAACCTTTCTGCAAGTAGTTTATGAATGAAAGTTCATTTATTTCAAAAGAACTTCACTTGTTACTAGGGAGAAGTCTGATTTTGCAATCTCAAGAAAATGCGTTGGAAATCCTTGGTTGAGAAACATAGCATTAGAGAAACTAAAGAGGCTTGTCATTTTTTGTAATTCCAAATTGAATTTAAGCCATACACAGTGTTTTTCACATGTGGCAGGTGATCAGAGTTGAACACTGCTATTTTTGGGCTTTTTAGAAGTACACTTATTGGACTTCCAGTGGACATACTTGTTGTCAGTAATCTGTCTCTGCAGCCAAAACCAAAATATATAATCCAATCCTATATTTGCAGGATATTATCACTGATCTTTACAGCAGGTTTGTTTGAGGATTTCGATTCCCATCCGTACAGCTCCAAGTTAGTAGGCAACAAGTAGATGGTTTAGTTATGAGGTTTGGATGCATGATAGAGTTTAACAGATGACTTTCAAGTTGCACCATGTACAGTACAAGATTTCGAAAGTGTAGTTTGCATTGCCGTGGAGGCAGGTGTGTAACCGGGGGGTATTTGGGGCATTTGCCCCCCAAAAAATTTCAAAACATTGCACAGCAATTTTGACATATGCATGAACTTTAAAAGAATAAAGGTGAAATCTGGTGTTCTAATCATTTAGAAAAGGCTTATTTGAATTTTTCTTTGTCCGACTAGTTAATTATCTCCTTACAAGTTTTTTCTTGAGTCAAGCCATCTGATTGAAAATTTTGTAAATGATTGGTATCTAACCACATATGCTGGAATTGTCAAAACTTGGGAGGTAATTTCACATGTTGGTATTTCTAAGGCATTTTTTATCCTTTTGTTCGTGTACCACTCTGCAAATTTTCAGAAATGCAGCGCGTGTGTGTACACTTTGATTTTGTTTATTGCCAATCTTCTGAGGAAGAGAGTTTGCATAGACTTTCAAAATGCCAACAATAATTACTGCATTGTTATTACACCAGCGAAGCAAAGTTTGCAGCCAGTCAACTATGCCTGGTGAAAGAATAGCATACTCTGTTCACATTGTGTTAGCTTTACGTTTGCCTGGGTTCTGTAGGCTACTTTTATTGCATTTTATGTTCAGTGCTTAACCGGTGCTGGGATTTCACAGCCAAGCTCTAAAGTTGCAAAGGAAATTCGTATTTCACAACAGCCTCAAAGTTATTAGGTGTTGTGCAGGTAGTCCTGGCAAAAGTGGTGAGGCCCCCCACATCTGGTGACGAGCCTGGCCCAACTTTTCGTAATAAAGTTCAAGTTGCATTCCTTTCAGAGTGCTTTAGTTGGCAGACCAAGTATTGTATTAATGATTGAAACAATAGCATTGTATTAATGATTGAAACAATAGCATCATTTTTAACGTGTTTTTATGTTTTTAGCGCCAGTAGAGCCTGATTAAATTTGTTTATCGAAGTCCTGGCGTCTCCGAAGCAGAAATATGTTCAATAGCATCAGCGATTAAATATATCCTAACATTCATACCAATCTCTTGTATCTGACAACCTCATCACTCGCAATGTCATCTGCAAAAATTATCTTACAGTAAATATAATCAACTGAAGTTTCAAAATCTAGATCAGGGGTGGGAACCTATTTACTATTACTGGCTGCATGAATTGTGCATCATTGCTGGCGGGCTGACTTCTTATGACTTACAGTACTATCCACATACCTGCTTATAATGGAGCTTTGTTCGATCATGTGGAACGCAGGTTCCACATCCCTGATCTAGGTAATTGATTTGATGAATTTACTAAAACAAGACGAAAAGTTACGCAGGTTTACTAGTAGCCTAAAAATCTGGCACGCTAAAGCCAGTTGAGTATGGAACCAAGCGTTTGCATAAGGCTACTAATTTTGACCTTGTCCTCATCATACGATCTGCATCTTGATTGAAACTGAAAAGTTCTCATTTTCGGAAATGCTGTGAAGAGAACTTTATTTGTGATGGTTTGTGAAAAAGTTGTACCACGGTTGAATAAGCACGATTACATCATCGAATAAAATTTCATGAAAATTGCCCACCAACCCCCGGAAAGGTAGAGCTGGTTGCGCCCCTGCATGGAGGTACAGTAGTTGTGCTCCATAACACCTTTCTCAGTCATAGTTTTCCAAAAGATTTTCTTGGTGGTTGTCCTAACTTAAAATAACTCAAAATAGACTGAAAAACGTTCAAAATTATAATCTTGATAATATTTTGACCAGGGGTTTCATACATGCAGCCCACACGTGGCCAGGGTTGAGAAAAACCCGATTTTTTTTCAAAAAAAACAAACAACCCACCTGTTTTTTTTGAAAAAAACTGGTTTTTGTTGTTTTTTTAAAAGAAACAAGATTTTGTTCTTTTTCAAGGAAAATGGAAAAACCTTATTCTTCGTTGTTTTCATTGCATCATGCAATATCATTATTTTCAGAATTACACAATAATTCCTTGTTATACCAGTTTTTTTTCAGGGAAAATGTTAGTTACCTGGTATGGATCTGTATGGACCCGATTTCTCTTATTCTAGGGACCTGATTTTAGGGACCCGATGATAATTTTCTCTGATTCTAGGGACCCAAATTGGGTCCCTAAAATGCCTTTAAAAAACCCTGGTTATACCTATTATGCCATTCAAATTTGAGGGTAAAGAAATGTACTCCATTTTTGTTTTCGCAAATTGTTGGTAAATTCACTCCAAAGTGGTAAGGCTTGGCAAGAATGCACACAGCAAACAAAGAAAAACCATTTCCACACAAACTCTGCAGTTTCACGTCAAGTTTATCTGCATGCCCTGCTACTTCAGCATCTATAGTAGGGATCACAAACTTTCTTGAAGCTGAGAGCTACTTCTTGCATGACGATTAATGCAAAGAGCTACCACTTTGATATACACTTCTGAAATAAAAATGTTGCTCAATTTGCCTTTAATTATTTTAGTATTAACAATTAAGATATTTCGCAATGTGAAGACACTGATCATGCTAATGTAATTTTTAGAGCAGGCCCGCGAGCAGAAGCGTAGCCAGCCCGAAAAACTCAAAATGGCCAAATATTTTGAGTTTCAGTGAGCAATAGTATTTTGTTTGGGACAACACCTCTCAAAGCAGAAAACAACAAGAAATGCTAGAAATTTGGGGGCCATGCCATTTGGCCCCCCTAGCTACACCTATGCCTGTGGCTGACCTACTTGGTCCTTGCAGGCAACCTGGTGCCCGTGGGCACCACATTGGTGACCCCTGATTTTTGGATTTTTTTGTTTCAACATATGATTTGGTATGGTCCAAAATCAGACAACGTTGATATATGTATATAAGGCAGAAAAATTGGTTAAAATCTACTGATTGTGCAGAGCTGAGAAAGATAACCATTACATACTGTTTAATCTATTCTTTTTTTTTTCAAACCCTTCGAATTTCATTGCTGTTTGTTTTGTTTGATTAAAAAAAGTTAAAGTTAACTGTACAAGTGTCCTGCCTCTTTCATTTTTTACTTCTTAGTATATTTTTTCACAGAAAAAATAAAGAGTGGGTTTTTTTGGTGGGTTTGTTGTTTTTTTTTTAGTGGGCGTTTTTAAAAAAACCCGGGTGGGTTTTTTGGGTCGGGTTTTTTTACAACAATCCTGCATGTGGCCCGCAAGAGCATTTTGTGCAGCTTGCATTGCTTTTTGGGATTTTTCAAATGATTGATATTTCAGTTATTTAGCTGATTCACTGCTGTTTGAAAGTGCTCAGCCAATATGAAAACAAGTTCCTTTAAACGAACATAGACAGTTAGATATGATTTACCTATAACTCATGGTACTTTTCGCAGGAAATTAGATGCACAAGGCGTTACTATAGTAAGGTTCAGGTGCCAACATTGTGTCATCATGCGGCCATATAGTTTTTTATAAGTCGGCGTTTGGCCCTCGGAGCAATTTAAGTATGAGACCCCAGATTCAGACTATGAGGCGGCTTTACAATAGTGACTGGTAAACTTTCGTCATGATGGCCCAAACCATCCTTTTATTTTGAATCGTAATGTTCATTTTTGAAGGCCCAATTTCAAACTTATACTGTATTCAGTTACCTATGACATAACAATGCTATGTGAATGTCATAAACCTTATGACAACAACTATGCTTTGTAACGTCAAACAATCAACGTTCCATAGTTATTACCAAGTGTAGTGTTTTTGGTAACATAATTCATGCCAAGTTCTGCCGTTGTATTGCAACTTTTTTGTATTAAAAAATCTATGTTGACTGATTCTTACAGTGATGTAGCCGAGACCGAGACCTGGTTAAAACTTCGAGACTGAGGCCGAGATTTCATCAAAAATCCCGTGACCGAGTCTCGAGACCTGTAATTCGAAACCGAAATTGGAGACTTCAAGATTTGTGGATTTTGCCAAAATTTTTCAAAAAAATATCGTCATCACTTCTAAGTTGAATTTTTTCGATATTCTGGCATTTTTCCCATCAGGTTTGGTTGTTTTAGACTTTTATCTATTTATTTAACAAAACTTTTGCCACTGACGTTAGCCTGGTTACTGCAATCTTGTCGTGTCACGAAGAGCTGATGTAAACAAACATAAATTTGGTTGTTTCTTATCTGTAATACCAACAAACAGAAAACTCGTTGAATAATATAAGTTTTATTAAGCCATTTCTTTGTGATATTCAAGGTATCAAGACAAATGGGTGTGATCGAGACCTGTAGCCTTCGAGACGGAGAACGAGAGGAGACCTAAAACCTTCAAGACCGAGACTCGCGAAACTAGTCTTGGTGTGGGACCAAGTCTTGAGACTCCATCAATGGATTCTTAAACCTTGCAAGTTTGTTGTACCTAACGGAAGGCAGGGTAGTATGAAACGTTCAGATACCGAAGAGTAAAGTGAATGCTCCCAAGTGGTTAAGCTGACAACCTAACTAATTTCTTTTAGTTTCTTTCTTGGTAGTTCGTGGATTTTGACCTGCATAAGAGCTTACTTGTAACATGTTCAGTTTGCCAAAAAAATAGCGACACATGTGCGTTTAGCAAAGCTGAAGCTTGGCAGCGTTCGAGCTTAAAAAGATTGTATCACTGTCGACGAAGCCATTTGAGATGGTATCTTGAAACCCCGAGCACGTCTTTCGACCGCGTCGCGGGATATGTGCTCATGCACAGCGGTGGGATACATACATTTTCAATTTTACTTGTTTGTTGATATCGTTTAGAAGGTATCTGCTGTAATCAATTTATCAGCGTTCTCTGATAATTTGAATTGTGGCTATTTTAGATGACTATTTTCTTTTCTGTAAAAATAATTAAGACTAACCCCTGTTCGATCATATTTTGCAAAAGTGAGAGACGAACGAGCATGTACATCGTTTCAAAACAAGTTTGCGTGTTCTTGGAAAGTGCAAGTATAGTTTATGAACTCATCTGAAAAGAATTACCACTAAGTAAGTAACACAGCTGAAGGTCGAAGTTGATCCGGAGTCGGAGTCAGATAATTGAAATTGCCCGGAGTCGGAGTCTAATGTCGGGACTTCCGACTTCACAGCCCTGGTTATTACTGTGTCGTATGTTTTAATCCACCAAACCGGCGCAGGACTTTAGCTCTTACATGCCACGCGGCCCTCAACTGTAAGTGGTGCGTGCCACAGTAAAAAGTGGTGAACGGCCCACAGTTGGGCCTTGGGCCCACAGTTTGCCGACCCCTACTTTAGACGCTAGCACTGTTTCAGATGAAGGCGAGAGAGCAGAGACTGGACCTGCTGCTGCGGACAACACGGATTTTGAAGTTCCACAAGGTAGTACATGCTTTTGTTGATATACATTTGCCTGCTTTCTGTTAATCGTATGGTGATGCTTCATAAATGTAAATTTGTAGAATCTGTTTAAAAATTTTATTTTGAATGTGTTAGTGATTTTTCTATACAAATGTTCGATTAATGAACTCTTGATATGATGCATTATGACTCATGAAAGAAATTAACGTTTCTAGTTTGTGAAGCTGTTTGCAATCGACCAGGAGAATTTTTTTAGATTTGTAATGAAATTTCATTGTTCTGTATGTATTTGTTATGTTACAGCTATACTTAATTTACAGTAGCCTGAAACTTGCCCAAAAATTTTGTGACTGAGATCTGAGAACATTCTTTCTACATCTGCGCATTTATTAAAGTTTGTGTGCAACAACCATTTTCGTTGTTGTGTGCAACAACCATTTTCGTTGTTGTGTGCAACAACAAAAGTTTGTGTGCAACAACCATTTTCGTCGTCACGACATGCACCAACAGCAAGAAAGGTCATTCAAGGGGATATTACTTCCTGTTACTTGAGCTTTCGCGGCACTGGAAATGTTTGGATAACGTTGAAAACACTTACTCTGAAAACACATGCACGTAAAGACCTTTATCCTGAGATTTTCCACTTTTTAAAATGTTTTCCAGATCTCAGATATGCAATTCCTAATTCTATTTTCTATTTTATCTGGCACCTCTGTGGAAGTGTAACACGTTTCCAAGTCATAGTTTTCAAAAAGTGGGTGGGGGAAGTAAGCGGAGCGATCTCCATAAATAGGCGTTTTGTTTTTACTTCAACCATACAGTAGATACATTCCTGGACTATACTGAGCTCAGACTAACTTTTAATGGCATCACAGTTTTGCTCGAAAAAGCACCAGTGCGCAAAAAATAAGAATAGCATAAAACTCTTGAAAAAACTCCGTGATATAGGCTTATAGGTAAAGCGGCCAAGACACTAATGATTAGGGCAACCAATTTTCTGTCCTAAAAACTTAACATTTTGACTTCGTAATTTACAAATTTTGACTTTATTTTGACCTATAAATTTTCTGCGTTTGCAACTGCAAAATAATTATTCAGCGTTAGGTGTGGAGGTTACCCAGAAGCATATTCATACACTCTATGCTTCGAAATTTTAAAATATTTGGTTGTTTAACTTAGGGAGTGTTATATTGATAAGTACATAAATAACTACAGTGGAGTCAAACCTGAGAACATCATAAAGTTGAAACGTTGTATGCATAATGGATTGAGCATTTACCAAACCAAATACTGTAAGACCACATTTCTTGCCTTACCATGCCTATCCTACATACTATTCAATCGTCCAGTAGTGGGCAAAACAGCATTATTATGCCAGAAGTCGCAACAAACCCACTATTATTACAGAATTGCAACTAAACTTGCAAAAGCATATCAATATCTGTTGTTGTAGCTTCAATAAAACTATCGACGAAGAGAAAAAACTCTGTTGCAAGAAAATTTGACAGAATGATAAATTTGACCTAATTACTTGGGATTCCCGCATGGTATGAGCGTGAAATTCGGTTTGTGGACGTTTCATAAACTTTCAAAACGGCAGAAAAATTTTGATTTTGTTGACTTTTGGTTGCCCTACTGAGAATATATGTTCAGTGTGTCAAGTTCGTACCAGCTCAGCGTTCCCGACGTTTCGAAAATAGGGTCCACATGATTGTACTTCCCGCGTTCCATTCCAAGTTCGTCAGTAAAACGGAATAGTTGCTCCGTTGTAATCACTGTTTGAAGTCTGACTGAAAGTCTTCCAACGTTTACTTTGTTTGCCGGGGTTTGATATGCGCTTTGATCCGAAAGATCATGTGAGCGTTTGCCGTCTAATACCTGGGGATTCTTTACACATGCAAGTGTTAGTAACATTGTAGAGCGCGTTCTTTGAACAGACAGGCGATAATGTCCTTGTGTTTCATGCGGAGTCCGATATAGTCTTCTCCATGGAGAACATAAGAACCTCCTGTCACATTCCGTTATCATTCGATTTTTATTGTGCAAATGTAGTGATGAAACTGGAACTTCTTTCGAGTTTTATATCTTGCTGGTCGAGAAAAGACAAGGCTCTCAAGAAAATGTGTGCAAAATGAACCGTTGCACTTTCCGGGCTGTTTTAAGTTGGGCTTTCCGTATGATCTTTTTTTCCAGGAACACAGGGCTGTTTAGGGAGAACATTTCCGGTTTCAAAATTTGGTTGCAGGGTTCTGATCAGCCAGCCCGCATCACCTTAATTCTGCTAGTGAAGACCATCTTGCGGCTTCTGATATTCACAACGCTTTGAAAATTTGTTAAACGGGATGTTTCTCGAGGAAGGGGCAAAACAGGTCTTTTCCCTCTTCATTTGACCCTCATTGAAACTAAGTAAACAGCAATTTTATTAGTGACTGTGGACAGGCTTGCAAGCTGCCTTGAAATGCGCTCATTTATAAAAAAGCAAAAGAGCAAAGCAGAACAGAGTGCAAACTTTAAAAAATGTGCCCAACTCCTAATCAGTTGTGCAAGAAAAGACGTTCACGTCGAGTCTACTGATGTACAGTAGCATTGCAGTATGTTATTCATGTCAAGTATTAATACTTTCTTCACGATGTATCACGTGACTGAGTGTGTTTGTTTCCTTTGCTTTATTTTTCTGGGATTTTTTTCCATCGGAAAGAGAATACTAAAAAAATAGAAGTTTATGACATGACCTGAGAAAATCATTCCTGACCACAATTGTTCGTTGCGGCTGTAAGTGCAGTTGTCATGCAACGTGTGAATGCCGCTGTAGTGTGTTTTATCTGGTTGATAACTTAATTATTAAAACAAGTTGATGAGTTGACTGCTGCATTTTTCTTGGAAATATATTTTTTTAATTCCGAATTCAGTTAGAAAAAAACAACAAAACAAGCACTTTCATGCTGTTTTCCACTCGTAATGTAACTTACAGGATCATTGCCAAATGTATGGAGTATTTTAGCCCTATCACACGCCCCACAGTGGTCTTTGTGATCCCAAAATCATTGGCTACAGTGAAATTAATCAACAATCTTTGACTGCAGTGACTAGGTAGAAACCCATACCCCAAACCAGTGTTTGCAATATATCTTGTCATGGACAGTTTGTATGATCTGCTGCCATTAGCATAGTTTTGCCTTGGTTTGATGAGCATGAACAAAATCACCGTTTATTGGATCCGTTGGAAACAAATGGTCCCTGAAAGTGCTGTTGTTAAATAAGAAAAAAGGTGCAACGCAGGTTTAGGTGATAGTTCACTGTGCAAGGAGTTACATCTATCGATCTTACACCTATATGCAATCACATGGTTCACTTGATGTAGGCAAAATATCCTGACTGACTGTGTCTCCTACAAATATAGCTACTTAGTTTTTTCCGTTAAGATTCGCCCACCCTCCCTAACTCAAGCCAGTGCCACTGCAAAGTGCACACTGGGACTGAAGTGAAAAGTATTTCTTGCAATCAATAATAACTTTAACTTGCAAAACCAACCTGTAGTGAACATTTATGCGGCTTCTCCAAACAATACTTTTATACCCCTAGTTAGGTTGTGAGAGCACAACAACATATTAAAACCACCCATCTCTCATTAGTTGCCACATCCCCTGTGGCATTGTTGATAATCATAGCTCTTTTGAATTATAATTGTTAAGTCTAATTAGTAAGGAAAACTTTCGAAAATAGGAACTAAGTGCAAATGTACCCACTTGGAATTTTACATTTTATGCAAACCTCAGCAAAGCGGCTTGAAATTATTTGGAGATCTGAGAAAAGCAGGTTTTTGATAAGGCAAATAAAAATGTATAGTAACATATTTTACACGTTTTCATCTTTGTGGCAACAGCAAATTTCAATTTCGATAAATTTAACGCTGTTTTTTATTTTTGGTCGAGACACATGTTTACATTTTAGTTTGAACCGAATGAATATATTCTGTAGAAAATCGATGCGAGTCCCGATTTACGTTAAACATGTCTCTCGTATGATATTAAATATCAAATATAAAGTGTTCGTTAAACATAGCACATCACTTCAAAATCATGACAGTTCTACTTCATTTTTGGTACATCTATGGCGTTAATGTTGCTTGTATTATTTCAGTGAAACTCTTAACGTGGAATTCAGAGTGTAGAAGACAAGCTAAGAACTGTAACTGATAACATTGATTACGCTGTAGTTTTGACGCTAATGACGTTTCAGATGAAGAAAACAGCAATTCCCCGAGTGATTCTGCAACTGTGGACACCGCGTCATTTGAAATCCCAAAAAGTAGTACAGGTTTGTGAATTTAAGTTCATTGGAATGCTTCATGTTCAGCGTTCGACGACCTAGCTGTCATTTGCTTGCATCGGCTGGATCTTATGTTGAGTTGGTCTTTTCTAAAATGTTTCATGTGTGATGTGACTGACTGGTGACTGTACAAATCTTAGGACCAGGTTTGAAACACTGAAGCAAAGGTCACGCGGGTTTGAAAAAGTCAGAGACCGAGACTGATTTTGAGTAATAGGCTGTTTGTTTCCTTCATGTCTGTGAAAGTCAGTAGATAGAGGTTACCAAGCAGAAAGGTGAGTTTAGGTTGTAACTCACCTGAAAAAAAAAAAGTATGTTTACTTGCAAATAGTGCGAATGATTTTTGACTTAGTTGTCAATGGCAATGTGTGCAAAGCGAGTTTTGCACTGTGACTCGTGTTTGTTTTCAAAGGACTGGTCTTTCTTGCAGCCATTAACGAATTTCAAGGGTTTTGCGAATCCAGTTAGTGTTTCAGCGTATGAAGTCTTTGCAACATAGCTATTTTGGACGTTAAGAAACATACTTTGAAGCCGTTTTGAAGTAAATTCACCTATTCTGACTTAGAACCTCTGTGTAATCAGCTCGATGCAACATAAATTTCAAAAATCAAATTGACAACTTGACTCAAGTTTCTAAAAGAATTTTTGTATACATATAGGTCAGGAAATTTTTTAGGAAAATGTTAGGTACCTGATATGGATATTTAGGGACCCGATTTCTCTGATTCTAGGGACTCGATTTTCTCTGATTCCACGGACCCGATGATAATTTTATCTGATTCTAGGAGCCCGAATCGGTTCCCCAAAACACCTTATAAAAACCTGCTATAGGTGATAATTTTTGAAATGCAGTAGTTTCACATTAACATTGCACATGCATTGACTAAATAATATTCAGTGTTTGTTTTTGCTTCGTTCATTGGTTCAATGCACAAAATTTGGAGGCTTACGCAAATTATTGTTTCCGAATTTAATCCTGCTACAATACCAATTAAATGTAAATTCATCGGTAGCCCATACGAAACTTCGTTTTCTTTTAAAATCTGAACTTTCGAAAATTGGCAACTCCCGCCATGATTTTGAACAACTTTCATCACATTTTACTCTGCTTTCCGCCGGTATGGCAAGAAAAACTGAATTTATGTGTGTGCATCTTTCCATATAACTTCATTTGCAATATAAACATTTCTCATAATGTTTTCCCTTCTCACTGAAGCGTGACTCGTGTGATGGCCAGCGATGCGACGAGAGGCCAACTGAAGTCAAAAGTTGAATGCTTAAAATGTAATCCACGTTTCGCAACCGATCAGATCGTTATATTGTTTAGACCTGTCCACGTTTTCTTTGCAATACATGATGCCTTATCAAAACGCATCAGGCCATCGCCATTTTGTATATGTTAGCCTTACTGAGACACATTTGCCAGTAACACGAATACGTTGTGTATAGTTTTTCGACCACCTGTGTCCGCGACGTTTTGTGAATGCACCACTGCCCATCGAAAGTATCCTCTCTATCTTGCTGGTGATAAATTCCTGCAAATCTTGTAGGTCTGTGTCAGCATGTACCACACTTTGCCGAGCCCATACACAGAAATTGCCTGTGAATTGACAATTTTGTTGATGTGATTGAGTGAAATGGATTGTTGCGTTATTGTTTCTTGCACGTCTTTTCACGACTTCAGTAATTTTGCTCTGTTCGGATGTTGATGTTGAGTTGTTTATTTTTCAATTTTTTGTTATAAAACGACGTTGGCTATGCGGCCATGTTCTCTTAACAGGATATTTTTCTGATTCACCTGCTGCTCGTATTTTCATTTGCTGGGTAATAACTAAGAGTGATTGAGTTCTACCGTTGGTGTGGCAAGTGAAATCTGTGCAACATTGCTTAGGGCGATTTCGCATAGAAACTAGTGAGCCAAAGGTCTCAATAGATTTTTTACTGTTAAGTATAAATCGCAGCATCAAGTTTTTTTATGTAATCACATGGTGAATACAATGCGTTATATCTTTCTTTTGTGAGCGAGAAAGCGAAATTCTTTCACGCAAAGTTCTCATTTTTACGAGAATGATGTTATATCGTTTATGTCGGTACCCCTCCCACCCCTTGCGACTATAGTGGATTTAACTTTTCGCATTCTGACTTGCTGTTTCCTACTCGCTGTTGTATCCCGAACGTGAGATCTGGTTTGTATCAACTTGTCATTCGCGTCAAGGGATTTCGTGTGTGCGCGCTCCACTGCGAACTCGCAATAACCTCGATTACGCATTGCATTTTTCGGTTTTGTCCATCGGCGTGGACACCACGCTTTCAGTGAGTCGAGTTGTGTATCACTAGCGCACGGACCACGTTGGCTGTTGCTGCTGTCGCGCCATCGTAAAGCTTTTCTGCTGCTGCTGCTAATCAGAAGCCTTTTGTAAATAAAGATTTGTGCACCAGGAAATCTGTGAAACGAACTATCAAAGTGGTGAGAGCCTAACGCCTTGCTTCGGCTTGGCAACTTAAATGTCAGGCAGTTTTAGTCGGGAGTTAGAACAGTACTTGTACAACGACTAGGCTGCCTCTTTGGTAGCGTTTGGAGAAACCAGCATCTCTGCATGCAACGACAGTCATTCCTCGCAAGCAACGTCTACGCTGGGCAACGACTAACGTTCAACGCCGACTGACCTGAAGTCATTGAACCACAACCTTGCTACGCGTTTCATTTCACTTTTCACGAGCAGCAACATGTCATCACAAAAAACAGAGTACATGAGCTGTGAGTTCAACATAAATGTGGCTTTGTAGTAGATGCTGGCGCTTATACATAATTTGTTGGTGAGCGTGATTAGTGACAGGACTTCTTGATTATTTTTCGCCTGAAACTACCCTCAAGAAACTTTGAACTACTGCTGGTATACGTAACTAAGAAAACGTTTGGATTCGTATTTTTTCATAGTCGTTCGTCATTAATAAAAGCGGTGAAATAGAAAAGGGCTGCGTCATAGACATGGCCTCATAGACATGGCGCTGTTGAGTTGCTCACTCTGATGAGCTTTCATACGTGGTTTGGAAATGAAAAGTCTGCAAAATGTGTTGGTCTGATCGTTTTCGGAAACCCGGTTGACATTTCAAGGATTTGACTTCCACCTCAGCTGGCCGCAAACCCAGATGAGGTCTGAGTTGAATACTTGAAATAGTTCAGCCCGTTGATCATCGAACAAGTCACGCGAAGAAGGCAAAACCCTCTGGAAGAACGATAACTGACAGGAAGCCGCGGGAAGTCGAGTGGTGTTGCATTAAGTTCTCTCGCTTGTTCCTCTTGGAAACAAAGACGTCACGAAAGTTTGTTCCAGGCAATTGTTACGAATTTTTTATTAAGTTACGTTTTGCAAAGATACTTGTCCACTATGAAGGACCTTCAAATAGACACTCAGCAATAGGTTTCTCAGTACCTGGAATCAGTCGCTGTAGCGAATTCGTTTAGTTAGCGTGGGTGATCAACAACATCCTTTCACTGTTCTGTCAAGTCTGTTTGTTTTGTTTGTTACAGAGAAAAAGCGTGGATGGAATTTTTTTGGTGCAATGAACAAGCATCGAATGAAAGGTAATTGAAGATCACTTCTCCGCAAGTTTTCGTTCAGTGAAAAGAAAGAGAAAATTGGTGCGAAAGCGGAGAGCAGGAGTATGCTTCCCTTTCCTTCGTCCTCAAAGCACCGACCATACCACATCCAACGTAAACTTTACAAACATGACCTCAATTTAACCTCACCATTGATTTTGTTTTTGTCCAGCTGCCAGAAATGCAGTCCCTGCCACCATCACATCGGGAACCGAGCTTACCAGTCAACGAGGTTCATTCTCAGTTGACATGAGCCTGGAAAGTGAGTGGTGCGATTGTTGCGTCAGAGTTACTTTTCAGCTTTGCCTCAGTCTTAGGAACATACCGCCCGCGTGAACATTTGACATGGTCCGCATCAGAATTTTCGTTACTCAAGTTAGAGTAGAAAACCGCGCCAAAACGAAGCATCCACGGGAAGCAGCACTTGGACAGCATAGATGGCCACAGATCCGGAGAGCCAGAGTCGACTCCGTTAGGATTCTGCGCGGTTCAGACCCGGAATCACAAACTTGTGAAAAATCGGACCTGGATGTGGAGTCATATTTTATTTTCGGCAGTAGCAGGATTCTGCGTGCTCTTTATGCATGTCATATCTTAAGTAAAAGCGTTCCTTAATTTCGGTTGCATCGATGGTAGCCGGAGTGTGTAACAGGAGTTGGATTCTCAAAGTTTTATGTTCAACAGTAGATCGCAAACCTCATAGTAAACACATATATATATATTTCCTCCAAACATGCTTTTACTCCCCATACTGAGAACCTGCGAGGACAACAACTTTGAACACCATTCCTCTCTCATTAGTTTCTACACACACCCTGTGTGATTGGTCATCATAGCTTTTTGAATTGTAATTGTTAAATCTAATTAGTGAGGAAAACTTTCGAAAATTGGAACTAAGTGCATTGTACCCACTTGAAATTTTGTATTTTATGCAAACCTCAGCAAAGCGGCTTGAAATTACTTGGAGATCTGAAAAAAGCAGGTTTTTGATAAGGCAAAAAATGAAAATGTATAGTGGCATATTTTAAAAACGCTATTATCCTTTTGTGGCAACAGCAAATTTCAATTTCGATAAATTTAACGCTGTGTTTTATTTTTGGCCGAGACACATGTTTACATTTTAATTTGAACCAAGTGAATATATTTTGTTGAAAATCGATGCGAGTCCCGATTTACGTTAAACACGTCTGTCGTACGATACTAAATATCAGATATAAAGTGTTTGTTCAACATAGCACATCGCTTCAAAATCATGACAGTTCTACTTCATTTTTGGTACGTCTATGACGTTAATGTTGCTTGTATTATTTCAGTGAAACTCTCAACGTGGAATTCAGAGTGTAGAAGACAAGCTAAAAATTGTAACAGATAACATTGATTACGCTGTAGTTTTGACGCTAATGACGTTTCAGATGAAGAAAACAGAAATTTCCAGAGTGGTTCTCCAACTTCGGACACCGTATCATTTGAAATTCCAAAAGATAGAAGAGGTTTGTGAATTTAAGTTCATTGGAATGCTTCGTGTTCAGCGCTCGACGACCTGTGATTTGCTTGCATCGGTTGGATCTTGTG
>Ga0210059_1002872_pt1 | contig 27257 bp, 18 predicted proteins | sample Ectturendosymbi2_FD_188042 | JGI IMG/M metagenome (GOLD analysis project Ga0210059, IMG submission 188042) | Ecteinascidia turbinata endosymbiont from Florida, USA - Sample 2 (SPAdes) (version 2) | ecosystem: Host-associated > Tunicates > Ascidians > Unclassified | place: Key West, Florida... | reverse complement strand
GTCCTATGATGACGACAACATACTCAGGCAACCATGATAAGCACTTTTGATCAAGCTTAAGATACGGCCACCGAAGGATAGGCCTACGTTCCTGAGACTACGACATGACTGACATAGCAGGAGAAAATGCAAAAGGGTGTTCATGATACAAAATTTTGATGACACTGAAAAATGGGAAGACAAGGCTGGCATAAAAGTTAGGCAATAGCAAGTTGGCATCGCCTCCACTTTTTTATTTTCACGCCCCATTTCCCTGCATTCACCATCAATACACTACAACGTTTACCCCTTTGATGAAATGCTTGATATTTAGTATCCTGAATTTGTTCACGTTTATGAGAAAAAATGAAACCATAAACAACAACCAAGAAGATTCAAAACACCAAATTCGTTTTAAACCTTTTAACTACAAGAACACGGCATACAAAAACATCCAACCTGAGACTTGTTTTGGAAAGCTGAGGCTGGATGAGTCAAGGCTGCTCTCATCTTGCATTGACACTAGTTGTTTGAAAAATGTGCAAAAGTAGGAAATAATTCATTATGCACCTTATCGCAAACACTTCTGGCAAGTAGCCTACACAATTTATTAAATCTGGGCTAAGAAAAAACGATTCAGGTTATACTGGCTTACAGCTGGCCAAAAAACTTCATCATCACTTAGCAAGTCTACCTCAAACCAAACACTTACTAGTCAAGCTTCAAATAACCTGTGACTTCAAGCATGAGCTAAATTCAAACCACCTAAAATACCTGAAATATCTGTAGAAAAAATGAGTACTCATAATACTCAAAAATGCCATTTCTGCTGCTTGATAAGAAGCATGAATGTAGCCTTGCTTATTGGCAGTCTTTGCAGCACAACAGGAATAACACTAAATTTACTGTGTAAAGTAAAAAGATAACATTCTATAAATTAAAAGATTTAGTATGGTCACTGCTACAACAATTGCATGTTGTCTTATTTTCTGATGCAAATGTTTACTAAGGTACAACATGACAAGAAATGAGAAATTTGTCTAACCTTTTCATTTCAGAGACATCAAAAAGAAATCCTTGGATAAAAATATTTATCAACCTCATTTTTACAAAACTTGAGTTTTTGTGTATGGCACATCTGATTATGCACTAGACAGACATAGCTACTGTTAACAACTTGGGTGCTTGAACCTGCACTCTCCTCTGTAGACTCACCAACACCACTTGCTACAACAACAAATCTGTCCAGAAGACCTTTACATTTTTCATCAACCTTTATGTTTTCTTACTTTTTTCTTGTTATTTTCTGCTCCACTTGGATATTTTCTGTTAAATTGTGGTGTTTTCAAAAAACTTATCAGTAAACTAAACACTCCAATCTGTAAAAATCGTCATTTAGTATCAAAAATTATTATTTGGTATAAAAAGTTATAATTTGGTATAAATATTTGCTCTTATTTGATAGGGTCTTTTCAGAACTTTTTGGAATAAATTTTAACTCACAATTTTTAGGTATAGAAGTTCGTTTGAAGCTTTTCTTTGTTTGCACATTGGGGATGGTGGTGAAGCCCCTTTGAAAGTATAGCACTTACACATTACAATTGCTGTTTGGGCCCCTTTGAAAGCATAGTATATACACATTACAATTGCTGTTGGTAACCTCTTTTAACCCAGGGAATTTTACGTTACGGTTACTGTTGGGGGTCCCTTTCAAAGCATAGTACTTACACGTTACAATTGGTGTTGGGGCCTGTTCGAAAGCATGGTACTTACACAGTGAAATTGCTATTGGGGTCTCTTTGAAAGCAAGGATTTTTACATCACGGTTACTGTTCGGGGCCCCTTTGAAATCAAGGTACTTACACATTACAATTGCTGTTGGGAGCCCCTGTGAAAGCAAGGTACTTATACATTATAGTTGCTGCTGGGACCCCTTTGAAAGCAGAGTACTTACACACTAGTTTCTTTTAAGGGCCCCTTCGATGAAGTTTAACAGCAGAGTACATACATATTTCAGTTGCTGTTGGGGGCCCCTTTGAAAGCAGATTACCTTCAAATGACAATTGCTGTTGGGGGCCCCTTTGAAAGCAAAGTAGCTGCACATTATAATTTCTGTAGTGGGGCTCTTTGAAAGCAACGTACTTGCTTATGATCGGCTTTGTAGCACATTATTTGAGTGAATAACATGATTTTCACCAAAAATGAGGAAAATTTATGCGCGTAACACCTCAAAGAGGGGGCTCGAGGCAAGTGCCTCGCTCGCCTCCCCTTAAACACACCATTGTACTCGAATGTGTGAAAATGAATAGAGCTGGAGCAGGAGCCATGAACAAAGAGATCTCTGGAGATGGAGCCGCACTCATGAAAACCAAGTGCTCCGGAGCTGGAGCCGGAGCCATGTTCATGAAATGAAGAGTTCCGCAGCACTGTACAACACACAAACTAAAAAGTGGTTCAGTTTTTATAGGTTTTGCGCATATTCACCACAAACTTACTATTTTTTTGTGTGGAAACACGTATTCAATCGCAAATTTTGAATGCGTGTTTTTCCCGTTCCACATGCGTGTTTCCCAATTGTTTTTTACTGAAATGAATACAAGAATGAAACGCGATCGAAAGGTCTTTTACGAGAAAAAAATAAATTGAAAGAAGCTATGACAAGGCAGATTTACAAGTTCTTAGTTTTTATTTTTCCTTCTGTTTATGATTTTAAATTAAGTTTAAAGGTTTGAAGCATTTAAAGCCTTGTTCATTGAATGTAAAGCATGCAGTGCATGCTTTGCATTCGTGAACACTATACGCCCCTGTAAGAACACAAAGACACCGGCCCATACATGAAAAGTCAAAGTATGAGGTGGCGAATCGTAAATATTGAAGCATTTTGCAAGGATTGGGCAGCATCAGCACAAGCTTTTACCGCTTGCTGCTTATGCAATAATACTGAAACGACCTTGTTTTTTGTCCAAACACTTTTTCATTCAACGTTTCGATCAAACCTGAGGTAAAACACCAAATATCTTACATCTCCAGGTGGTTCAACACCAGTCCGACGTGGCCAGGCTGCAGATACTTATGGAAGTAGGTGGGATATACTTGGACACGGACAGCATTATTCTGAAGAGCCTAGACAGATTTCGCAAGTTTGAGCTCACCCTGTTTGAAGAAGGTCCTCGCACAGTGGGTGAGTGTTGTATAACATTTATTCTTGTTGTGATCATTTGGAAGTTAGTAATGGGCATTGGCAGCGCGTGGTTCTAAATTATGGCGAATTCGGAAAAACATTTTCTGGAAAGGGTTATTACCGCATATATTTGAAAATCACAAGTGTATCTGGAACTTACTTATTTTGAAAATCTGACTTTGAATCGCGCATTTCAAGTTCTGTGCTGTTGCACCTTTTCAACTTATTCTTATCTCAAAAGCTGCACCTTTGCAAAGGAATGGCGTGGTGCTACGTGATTTGCGGTGCATCACAAGGTATACATTTGAGCTTGGGTGAATTTGATTTCATTGCTCTGTATCACTTTAGCTGCTGTAAACATTCACTGATATTTGACTTTGTTACCGTCATAATTTTGTGACTATTTTGCTGTATGTTTCTGCGCTCAAAAGATTCCGCGCAATTTTATACCTTATATTATGCTTTCCTTGGACTGCTTTTGCAAAAACTGTAGGTGTGAGATCTTGTTTATGAATGAGGTTCACTTTTCAACAGAATGTTTATCGGGAGGTTTTGCATGCTTTGTTGAATAATTAGATTCGTAGCAGTAACATTTCGGTGTTCAGCGTTCACCAAACGTCTTTGCCGATGTTTGTTGGTATGTACACTGTAGGATGTCTGTGCATCATGCTTAAAAGTCGTGCGTTTCAAGGAAATGCTGAACTACTTAGTGATTCAACAATGCAATTCTTGGTTTGCTTGGTAAACGTCAAGGCAAATGATTAACCTGTCTTCACTAACCTCATGGAAGTCTTGGAAGGTGTTGGAACAGACAGTAGGTCCCAAGCTTTTGGAAGATGGCACTCCTTTCAAAAAAACGTGACGCTGCTATCTCCTCGTTTGCAGCAATCGTGGAAATCACAGAAACCGTCCGATTTTGCATTAACTTCACTTTCAGAAGTACCACTCGAAATGCACACTGACAATACAACAGAAAACCCTCAGTCGTACTGCTTAATTGTCATACCTTACTGCTCATTAAAAATAGGCCAAGTAATATTTTAATGCTGCTTCTCTGAAATTATCCGCTCATACCTGGGCACGCAAGTAGGCCTATTAAAGCCACACGCGCAAATCGTTCGAAAGGTTCAAAATGAACCTTTTTTTCAAATGAAGTAGAAAGGAAACTTCAGATTCGCATAGGGTATCAGAATAGACAGGCTTTTTGTACTTAATTTCTGGTTACTATGCATGGTTGAACACCAGAAACGTTCGATTTCTGTAGCATCAAACAACAGTCGCGTTGCTTGGCTTTCTTTCACGTCAGAAAAAGCTTGTATAAAACATCATCATCTGCCATTTGATCAGCGTAGAAAGGAAATGAATATATTATCTACTGTTCACTAACACTGAGCTCTCCAGCTGAGAAATACCCGCCAATGGAAGCTTGCAGTATGTTTGGTATTTCTTGTTGCACACATCGAAATATACGCCAATATTGTTACTTTTCCAGCGCGGGAAAGCTTGTGAAAATCCCAGCTTGAGTTCTACGGCTAAAAACAAGTGGCTTCTGTTCAAAAGAGTTTAGTTTTTCACAGGCTTTTACAATATTAGTTTCTCGACCTTGAATGGAAGTGCTCAATTGGTTGAAGAAAAATATCTGAATTATACGCAAGCATTTTGACTCAAGTGGAATAACGAAGCGGTGTATGCAATTTCGTAGAAAACCTTTGATTTCCTCATGTAGACTGAAGAACCTGTTAGCACCATTAAGTCATCTAACTGAGTTGATAGCAAAAGATAGCAATGCACGCGTTCGGAAATTTGAATTCCTAAATTAGTAATGTCTGTTGGAATAATTAGGTAGGATGATGTTCTTTTGAGTAATAACCTTTTATAACCATAACCTAATAACCATAACCTTATAACCATAACCTTTCCTAAATCCCGGTTCTTTTGAAACGTACTACACCGAAGAACATACAAACTCTCACCTTCGAAAATCGCATTTCAGACCTTCGAAAATCTTGTTTTTGACCCCCGAGGGTCCGGGAACTCTCGGTTGGGAACCACTGTGCTAGACGAAACCTACATACTACGGCGTACTATGTTAATAATCACACGGGCTTGTTTACAGTTATAGTTTCAAAACAAATTTCAAAGTCACATCTTTGCGCATATTTAGGAGCGGATTTCTAGTGCTGGCCGTCCATAGCCTATAGAACATTTGCCGCCACCTTTTCACACAAGATGAAAACTACAGTTAATTCTGCAAAATACCTGAGCAAAGTAACTCAAAAAAACAAAAAATATTTTTCCGCTCATGAAATTTCTGCCACCCTAGGCTACAGACCTCATCTGGGATTCGTCTAGAATATAATCTTGCGGTGATAGTAGGTCGTGGATTGCTGTTAGACTTCCCGGAGAGCCTATTATTTGAAGCACAGGTGTCTTTCAGAAAAAGGTTCACCTCTACAAGGTTTGAGAAACTGATAATGAGTTCATTAGTGTTTTCCTTGTTGGACCAAACCTTGAAATTCAAGGCACTCCCACCATCCACATTGCTCAAGATCGTTTATGGCTTTTTGGGTCTTGAGGCAGAAGGCATCATCGAGTTGTTGAACACGGTCTTTCAGGTCCTGGTTTTCAGAGCGGAGCGATTTTACCTCTTTAGTAGAAGAATGAAGCGTACACGTCATATCCTCATACTGTTTCTGCTGGCTTTTTTGGAGCTCTCTCATTTCCTGGATGAGTTCAATAAGAGCACTCTTGTTCTTACTAAGATACTCCACCACTTTGTCCAGTTTTCCAGCCAACTCATTCACATCTTGCTTGGTGGCTACTGTAGAGGTTGTTCTTGGTGTTTCCACAGCCATCATTAACCCACTTTTATCGTGGTACACTTAATCTTTGAGCTTATTCAAAATAAATATTGAGGTAAAAATTTGGTACCAACACATTGCAACAAGTCGACGTGTACGCGACAGTGTAATGTGATTTATCACTGTTGATGACTGGCGTAAGCAGACCGTTGAGACCACGGGTGACCAGCATGCGCGCACCCAGGGGGAGGCATTTGGGTCATATGCCCACCCGAAAATTTCAAAACATTGCATAGCAATTTTGGCATCTGCAGAAACTTTCAAAGAATAGAAATGAAATTTTATATTCTAATCATTTTTAAGAAAAGTCCGTTTTGAAATTTTCTTTGTTTTACTGTTTAATTATCCACTTACAAGATTTATCTTGAGACAGACCATCTGATAGACAATTTCTCAAATGATTGGTATTTTACCCACAAACATGCTGGAATTGTCAAAACTTAGGAGATAGTTTAAAGTGTTGGTATTTCTAAGGCATTTTTTATCCTCTTGTTAGTGTACCACTTTTTGTTGAGACAGGCCTCAATTTAGCTTCATGAAACATTATAACATTTGGATACTGTTGAACCGTGCAAACTACTGAAACTTTCAACGTAAAACTTCTTAAACTTTCAAAGTAATAAGAGACATCTTGAGATGTTGGTTGTTATTAAAAACGTTTGTGGCCACGTCAAACCGCTTGTTCTTCTACGACTTTTTGATTATTTTTGTTAGTAGTACGTTTCTTAAAAAAACTTTGTTTGTCTGCATTTTCGGTTCGAAACTTGGTAGTTTTTAACGAAATTTAACGTAAGGACTGTTTCATATTTTAGTGTCTTCCTGGATTGGTACCGCTACCACGCCTTGGGAAAAGGGTTAGTAAAGTATCATATGACTGCTAGTCAAGTGTTGAACGCACCTACCTACTACACCACTTTGGCTCCAAACGACGCTTCACCAGACCCTACCTTTTGTAACCAGTGCAAGCCCATAGCCTTAACGTGCTTCTAAATACTTTCACACAACTTGTAATGGCAATGGTTTATTGTTTCATATGACTCAGCCAACAAGCAGAAGCACCATAGAAGCCATCGTATGCAGTAAACCAACCATTAGCGAACATGAGAGCAAATCAGAACACAATGGCGCAATAGCTGATCAGTGTAAACAAAGAGGGCGCTATGTCATATAGGATTGGCGAAAGACCGTGGCGGTCATCTGGTCAATCAACCCCGTTTATCACTTTTTGACAAGTGTTGAGAAACAACAGTTGGAGATCAAATAGGCATGATGAAAAGAAAAACAAAAATAAAAAACGAATGAACGCAGAACGTGGTGAAGAAAATGTACAGGTGAAAGCGCATGCCTATGTACATAGATGAGTGGATCGAATTTAAGTGAAAGGAATTTGGTGTGGTTAGAATATTTTTACCAATACAAAGAGATTAAAACATAGTAATGAAAAAAGTAAAAAAGTTACAAAAACTAATTAATGAGGTACAAAAGAAAAACAAAGCAAAACAGAAAAAAACAGAATGTGTACTTTCACGCCGAAAAGCATAGAATGTGCACACAGAAAATGCGAAAAAGTAAATATACACAAAAAATAAACAGAGTTACAGAATACCAGAATACACAGTATTTTGTTCTGGACAAGTGAATGTTGGGAAAAAGTATTTTGTTCTGGACAAGTGAATGTTGGTAAAAAGTATTTTGTTCTGGACAAGTGAATGTTGGTTGTGGATGCCGGAAAAAGGCTTTTTGCCTCAAACATATCTGATCCGTTATGCGCCAAAGACACAAGACACCTGATCCATTTTGCCAGAAATTGTAGCATTCAACGATCTCCTCACCCTTGACACAGGCTATCCCTCAAATTTGGGACCTTCATTTGTGATAGAAATTCAAACACATGCTAGAAGAATAGGGCTGGAATAAATTTGCTGAAACAAGACGAACAGTTAGACAGATTTACTAGTAGCCTATACATCTGCCACACTAAAGCCATGACTGCACTATAGTTGAGTACGGTACCAGGTGTTTGTATTAGGCTACAAATTTTTACTCTGTCCTTATCGTTCGGTCTGCATCTTCATTAAAACTAAAAATTTCTCATTATCGCAAATTTTTGGAAGAGAACTTCATCTGTGACCGTTCGCGAACAAGTTGTAGCACGGTTCAATAAGCACGATGACATCATCTAATGAAATTTCATGACAATTCCTCACCCCCCTGAAATGAAGAGCTGGTTGCGCCCCTGGTAACCAGATTTATGATGTTATGCTATTTTGACTGCGTATTAAAGAAACTTGTTCTTGAAAACACGAATGAATTTCTGTCAGGTCGTTGCTGTGGTGTCACAATTGTGCAAGTGTGAAATCCTAATCACAGACTGCACAAAGAAGAACAAAGATAAGCCGATGGTCTTAAGATTTCATACCAGATGCATCGCGGTTTATTGTGTTAAAAGTAGATTTGTGAGTTCGAAGTGGTGAAGCTAACCTATCTTGCCTTGCGAAGTTTCCAAAGCAATGTAAGTTATTTGGAAACCCTTCCAAATGTTGAAAAAACACATTGAGAATACTTATATGTTGTAGAAGGACTATACATCAATGAACAAGTGCTATACATTTAATCAGTTGACCTAGTGGAAACCCACCTGTAATTGAACTAGAAAGGAAGAAGTTAAAACGAACGCAGCTGAGCTTATTTGCAAAACTGTGATCGGAAGCCTCCGTAAGCATATAACCTTTATAATACGTGATTCAGCAAAAAACTGACAGAAAACCACTGCGTCATTGGGAATAATGTTCACTAGCCATGGGTGTCGAAAGGATTTTTTCCAGAGGTGGGCCAAAAATGGTAAAGTTTCCTTTTTCCCACTTGATGCTAAGCAAATATTTTTTTGCTAAAAACGTAATAAGAAAATGTCAAATTTCAAAATCCAGGGAGGGTCAAGGACCCCTTCTAACGTCCATGTCGCTAGCATCGCCACAGCGTTATTTTTGATGAACCTCCGGTAATGATTTTCGCTATGATGAGCTATACATACAGCACATCACTTCCCTTTCTAGGGAAAATTTTTCACCAGCACCACCACCTAATGCGTTACAATTTGACCACCTTGTGACTGGTATACTCCAGCAGTATCACCATCGTATAATTTTCAAGGCATTTTCTATAAGGTCTATACTATATGAGCAATAAATAAAACACATGCGTCACAGGGCGATATTTCACTAACTTCTTCTTTGCATGTTTTCATTGTAGTTTTTGACATATGACATTTGTTATGATTTAATAAAACTTTATGGAAGACATACTTAATTTGTCATAGTCGTTAATCAAGATCCGGTCAATTTTGGGAATTATAAGCAACAAATAAAGTACGATGGTTAATGGGAATTGGTTTCACCCATACGGTTATTGCATGATTTTCAAAGCTGTTTGGTGCACACCTTATTTATTCTGTTGATGATATTGAAACACGGGAGGATCTTCACAAACTTCGTCATAAGATATTTTCTAGTAGTTTCGTTAGTAAAGGTTATTACCTTGTGTTTTATATTTTTTTGTGGTTGGGCACGTTCTTTTGTTCCTTGGGTCGATATGTGCAGTACAGCCATTGTTATCTGAAATAACTGTTTGGTGATTATTTGAATCAATATTGACGCGAATTTCTGCTTTTACCCTGGTCATATGTAACGCCAATCACCAAAAATGTAACGCCGTTAAATTACCTGAGGTAACTTTTACGACCCTATAGTGATGTTATATGTCCTTAAAAGTATGTGGGGGCATTCTTCACAAGATCTAAAAGAGGAATCTATGTGAAGGGGATGCATTCATAATTTGTATAGGTTGCTAGCATTGGAAAAACATTGGTTCATCGCTCCATAGATCTTCATAATCTCAGTAACGCCACTCCGTTAGCTAAATGTTTTGCAAGAGTCCAGCTCAAATAGGGAACATGAACAAAAAGAGCGATGTTAAAAATTTCCTACATTACCACCACACAGTAATGAAATGATATCGTTGAGTGAGCTTTACTGCCATTGTGTGTGGAGTACTAAGAAAACTTATCACTGTGCAGTAGGTGTTTGATTTTGAACCTCTGGGCACTTGGCGAGACGAAATAACTGCAGTAATGTGAAAAGGATGCTAAGTTTGTGTATGACGATGTCCTAGCAAAAGCAAAGTACATCCTTAAGAATTTGGGTACGCTACAGGGATCGGTCCACACAGGCAGAAAGATACTACGGAAAACTATATTTTCATCTCGATCCATGATGAAAGCACATTTTATATACGTTTTCATCAGTCTATTATAATAGGATTTCAGAAATCACCACATACCACGTATTACTTCCATTGTAAATGGAGCATAGAGTGAAACCCGCGCACTGACCATCACCTCTTAGTAGTAACAAAAAATGTTTTGAAGTTGTCGACTGTGGCTGGAGTCTAACGATTTAAAGGCAGTGATCTCTTTTTTTCAGCAAACGCCGTTATTATCACCAGCAAGGATTCCTGGTTTTTGAAGCGATGGTACTGGGAATACAGATACTTTAGAGATGATGTGTAAGTATTTCAGAGCCAAATATTAAGTAAATGGCGTCTAATTCGGATACTAAGGCTAATTATTGGATGTTAATAGAACTAATAATTCCAGTTGAGTTGGTGCTTTGTGTGATTTGCTTTAAATGATTGCTTGTTAAATGTGAAGCGTTTAGGAAATACATGTCCAAATATTGACCGTGGGTGGACATAACTGTTACTACAGTGACAATTTGAGGTCTGGAAATTGAATAGTTTGTTTCACAAAATAAAAATCTATTCATAGCTTCTGTCCTGCCGATTGATGTTATTGAGTTGTCCATCGTGAAATGGCTTCATTTGGAAAGACGCAAGACACGAACTTTGGTTACGTTCTTACGCATTGTAAATCAAGTGACATATACTAATTCAGTACCAGATAAAACTGACTGTGTCAGTGCAACTTAAAACAGCGTGAGAAAGACGATTGTTAATCCGCTATTCTACAACTGTTGCATATTGTTTGTATTTCACTACACATCGAGAAAAGGTTTGTGAATGTATAGTGCGCTTCAGTGTAATTTCGCAATGCAACAAAAAATGCTCAGCGAATCGTTCTCTGACTTAATTATTGCTTGAATAAACACACATAACAACGATAACTTTATCAAAGGTCTCCAATGTCTGCTTTAATGAAAACAATTATAGCTTTTGTACAATATTGTAGCACATAAAAGCGCGGAAACTGTGACCTACGTTTCAATAATTTTTGCTTTAGGGGATATAAAAATGCTCAGAGTTTGCCCTTAAAACGCCTTGGTGCTTTGGCAATCACTACTACCTAACATGGGACGCTAGCGACCCGTGTCGTGTATACTGGCAAGCGAGTAGGCGGACATCGGTAAATTAGACGTTTTTTGCAATATCATGAATATCTCTTAAAAACTTGAAAAACGAAAGCTCAAAAACGAGAAAAATTTAATGACTGTAACGAATCCCTGAATGTCCCTAAGAGCTTCACGAACGAATGTTCAAAAACGAAAACATCTGAACTCTCCACACAGGCAAAAACAGCATGGAAAGTCAATCACAAAGTGTTCGGTTACTCTGTGCAGTAGGAGCAAAGTACCTTGGCAATTCTATGTTCATTGCAACATGGTTCCCCACAGTTTTGATTAAAAAAGGTACAAATTGATACAAATTATGGCAAACAACTGAAAATAGATTTTTTACCAGTTTATAGCTTTTTAGCCATATCTTTTGAACCTGAACGCTAGAAAGCCATTCAAGGTTTCAAAAGACTCGGATTATAGTTTAGTTTCCACTAAAACTTGAGTCTTACATTGTGCTTAGCGGTCGGGGCCCAGGGCTCGATGACTTTGGAAAAAAGGTCTAAAGCTCCCTCACTTATGACGTCACCTACAAAAAACACGAAAACCCAAATTTTCAGACTTTTTTAATATCTAACCTAGAAGACTCGCCACATGTCCTGAGGGTTTGAACAGCTTTCTAACTCAATTGCCTGGTGAGCTGTGGAGTTCCTGAGTGAAGCAAGAGACATGGATTTCAGTTATGAAGTTTCTAAGTGACCCAAGAAACGTGACATCTACCGACTTGTAAGGTTGAATCGCGAGAACAACTGATGTTAAAAATTGAAGTGTTTTATATATATTTACAGTATATATATATATACATAAAAAACCTCTTTACGTTTGTGGTACCCAAACCTTATCAGTATTTACAAGGTAAATGTAATTTTTACGTCAAGGGTGTCTAATACATTTGATTTGGTGGGCTAAAATTTGGACATGGCAAGACTGCACGTGCCGAATACACGACGTGACAAATTCGTTTGGAATGTCACAAGAATTTGACTTTGCTCATCTAATCATACCGCAGCGCTCCCGTAAACATCTCGTTTTTGGGCGGGAGTGGCCCTCGGTCAGCATGTTTGACTTTTCTGGCTCATATGACATGCGCTTTAGAAAGATGTTACACGCTATCACCTAATACAGGGTCTCCAAACTTTTTTGTCCTAGGGCCACATAAGCTATTGCTCAACAGTCCGAGGGCGGGACATCTTACGCACTGTGATTGTTTCAGGAAATGTTTCTGCCAAACCAACAAATTTTCCTTTGTTATATTGTTTTCTTCATTGGCAAAATGTCTAAGCGGCCCGGATTTGGCCTGCGGGCCGTAGTTTGGAGACCCCTGACTTAATATGTGTCGCTGGCGACCCTATGCTTTTTTCGGGAAAAATTTAATTTTTTCTGTAAAATTCACAAATGGTAAAACTTGGTGTTTATGAAAGCAATGCCAAAGAGCAACTTGAGGGATACGAGGAGTCTCAAAGTACTGAACTATTTGATATGAGTAATACGCACTTGCAAAATTCCGTTCGGGTCGCTAGTGACGCACGTAGGCGTTTAAGGGCAAAGTACGTGAAATAGAAGATCTTTCTGCAGATGGGCTCTCAACTCCTGCATCATGGCAAGGAGTTTATGGACGTTGTTTCCAACGACTGTCAATATCATTCCATCAGTGCGGTTTTGGATGAGCGAATCGATGTTGTATAAGCAGCGCGTAAACTGGCACTATCACTACACAATTCATCTTTATTCAAGGTAAACTTTCCCAAGTTTAATTTTTAGCATATTCGTCATCAATGCGAAATGTTTGGTAGAATTCATAATAAGTTGAAAAATCCATCAGTGGATGGCAGTTAGCACATAAGGTGACGTTATCTTTGAGACGAAAAGAGCACTGTTTCTAAACTCTCAAAAAGGTTTAATCGCTGGATTTATAGAAATATTTGCAGTTGATGAGATAGTTTTGCTTTTGCTCTTCTTTCGGTAATTTTTCTTCGTAGTTTTAATCATTTGCATGCCTGGATCATAATGCATTGAGCTTTCATGAAACTATAGAATAAGCACACATATCTACGATGGAAGAAACAATTATGGTAATTTTCACTTTTGCTTGCAACTCACTTCTTACTCAAACATGTTAAGATACTTAGATTTCCAAAGTTGGCAATTAAAAGTGATGGTTTAGCTCATTGCTATAGAAGATGTAAGATCAGAACCGTACTTTTGTGTTTATTCAAAAACAAACAATCTTTGCAAAAACAGTTCTTCAATGACTTCGGATTTTACTTATGTGCCTCTTCTATCAGAAATCCAAGAGCATCTTTAGATAATTTCTAGAAAAATATAACAGCTTCTTGTGCTTTGTGTTGATGTGGAAAATCCTCACAAGTCATCACAGTTAGCGCTTTGTGCCAATTTCAAAAGTCATCATTTCCAATGAAGCATTTACTGCACGTAGTTTGACATTTGCTGTTAAATTTATTTTTTACCTAACGCTCAATTGAAATCTACTACAATTTTTTTTTAATTTTTGAAAATTTTATTATTTTTTGAACAACTTTTTTTTTACGCAAAATTGAAATCTGCCACCAAATTATTCTGAATTAAATTTACTGACAATGCGCATCAATCAATGAAGGTCATACGCGTCAACTTCGTTCAGGTGTTCAGAAAAGTTCGCATTCGTCACCTTCGGTCATGCATTCGTAAACTGTTAGATTTTAATCTCGAACAAAGACTCATGTGGATCAAGGCACTGTTGCCAAGTGCAACATAAAGGTCATCATGAAACGAAATTCCTTCAGCGTCTTGCATCAGTCAGGTTACACGCTGCCTGTGGCAGACGTTTACCTTTTTGATTTACCAAGGGTGATAAAACAATAATCAACTTTCTTTCAATCGCCGATGCACACTCGAAATATCGCATTTTGTAAAACAGTTAATTTCACATTTTAATTTTCCATGTGCAACTTAGAAAAAACTTTTTCATTAAATATTGCTTCTCATACTGTAAAAAAGCCTTGTTTTATTTTTATTTCACATAAGCGAATTTGGTACAAACAGCATTGCATTTAGTTACTTGTCACTGCCTAAAGTCTTAATTTTTGCGTACAAGTTCAGCATTTTCGCGGTTTTTGTAATAATCAGTTGCTTCTTGTTACGTCTCATTTTCTGCACTAAATGTAAGTAGAATTTGAGCGCATCACAAAAATAATTTTTTCAGGGTTATGACATTTCTAGGTTGGTGGAGTTTTAATGGACAATGTTATCAGGGACGCTCTAAAAAGAATTTTGTCGCTTTGCTAACATGTCATCAATTTTGTCATCATGTTCAAACATTGCACTTCAACCCTTTAGTCCAAGCATTTAATCAGTTTGCAAGTCTCAGCTAAATGTTTTACAAACCAAGGTCCATTAATTGTTATTTAAAATTCTCGTAAGACAAGATACAAATGTAATTGGGTACAGATCTTTGGCGCTATATTCATAAATCACATGACTTCTAACGAAAGAAAGTAATGTTTGAAAAATCATGAAAGAAATGGGCAAAAATGCATTAGGTTTACTGCATTCAACGTGATGCAGTTCAATGTACATTATGCATTATTGCAAACATCAGTGAAGCCTGCAAATCTACTGACCAACTACAAATTTAAGGAGCTGCACGCAGACAAATATTCTCTGAAGGAGCTTGCAGTCTTGCAAAGCACATATGGCGAAATCGCACGTCACGTCATCTGGGGAGTTTCAACAACCCGTCACATCACGGACTGGTTAGTGACGTGCAACACAACGGAGATTCTTATTCGGTGAGTTCAGTTAATTGCTGGCCATGACATATCTGGAATCCTGAAACGTTGTGCTGGTCTATACTTTTTTGAAAATAACGAGCTTTAAAAGTTTTGTGAAAACGTGGGCAACTTAAAGAGCTTATTGTTGCTGTTGTGGTTTCGTTGATTGAGGTCACAAATAGTTTCTGGCAAAATCTAAATTTCACCTAGGATTAGATTACAGAGGATCGTGCAGAATTCAGGTGGATTGGCTGAGATAAAATTTAACTGCCATTGCGTACGTTTTCTAATTTTAAAAACAAAATAACGAACCAGAATTGCAACCGGGTAGTGTATCAATTTGTTCCTGCATTTTCGTACTAAAATTTAAATATTACAAGTTGGTTATGTCACAATGACTATTTTTGTTTTGCATTGGCATCGTTTGTTAGTTGCTATAACTGCAGTTTACCTTTAAATAAAACAATGACAAGCAAAACATAAGCGGTATAAAGAAAAAATAAAACGAAGCAATACAATGTGCACTTATTCGTTTTACTACATAAAATCAAACAACGACCCCGTTGTTTTCTACGTTTTGTTCCATACGTGCAGTAGAAGGCTTGATTTCGCACCTGATCTGAAAACTGTGTTTACTTGACAATCTTGCTTTCATGCATTGAGCAAGCAACCAGTACTTCAAAAATATTCTCGATCTAATCCACTATATGAGCACACATAAAGAGTCTGCTAGTTAGAGATCAGAAAGAAAGCTTTATTAACAAAAAATTGGAATTATTTGAAATGAAGTGTTTGCTTGGGACCAAAAACATCGTCCACACCCAGTGGTGGTTGTAGGGTTGGGGTCGAGGCAATGCTGAAAGGAGGGAGCTTTGATGACATCGTCATACTCAGCCAACTGCGATGAGACTTTTTTGATCAAGCCTAAGAAAGGGATATGCGGGCTACCCGTAGATACCTTCCTGAGATTTCGGCGTGAAACGCCAATGTTTATGTACCAGTCTTAATTATAGGGCAGGCGTAGCCAAGGATACGTTCCTGAGACTACGGCATGACTGACATAACAGAAAATGCAAAAGGATATTCATGACACACAACTATAAAAACATTGTTTTTGTGACTGGACTTCACTTCAAATTGCAATTTACTGGTGGGCGCCTTTCATGTCAGCATGCACTCGTCGTTGGCAGTGCACAATGAATTTCAAAAATAGTTCTGCAATATCCTGTTATAAATTAAAATGTCCAACTAAAACTTGCTTGCAGATCTATAATAAAAAGGATTCCTCAAAACACTAAATCAAGTATTCAAACAAATTATCACAACTACTACGGTTTGGCGACTTTGGCATATTTTACCGCATTTCACCATTGACAACTTCTACTAGGGTGCTAAGCACTTTTCAATGCCGAAGTAGAGGTTATGGTTAGGGGATGGGGGTAGAGCTAGTTTTAGTGTAAAAGTTTCGAATAGTGGTTAAGTTTAGTGTTAGTGTTCTCGGCAAGTTTGTCAGGAAATCTTCGTCGAGCTCTGTGTAGGTTTTGTAAAAATTAAGCAGTGTTCACTGACTAAAATATGGAATATTGAAAAAAAAATCAGAATGCAATATACAATACACTTAATCAAAAAGCACACTGAGTGTGAAATACAAAACAGGTCTATGTTTGAAACAACAAAACTCTGAGATTTCATATGCACTACATATGCTCTTGAAGCAGAGCGTCTATTTCACAGTCGTCCACAGTCCGCTCTACATTATGGGAAGCTTCATTCTCTGACATTGAAAAAAGTAATCATTTGGTATAAATTTGTGTACTATTTTGAGCTGTTCCTGTAGGCATATTTGTGTCGGAGAGGCCTTGCATCGAGTCCACTGCAGGCGCGGTTATGTGGCAATCACTACACCTGAAAGGGAGAGGCTATGTATTGCGCTATCACTTTTCACTGCATTGCAAATGTTTCTGTGTAAATGGCGCGTTGCTGTGTGAATGGCGGATTGCCCAAAGGTATAATTTGGGCAGCAACTACAATGGAATGCGCAAAAAATAATGAAAACCATCGCGCATCGCGAAAACAAGGACCGCGCTCTGGCTTTAGGCACAGGGGCCCGTTCGAAAAATTCGTGACAGTTTCCCTATTAGCTATCCACAAGTGGAGACCACACTTGCGCCCGCTACACACCTTGGGAGGCGAACGGGGACAGCCAAGGGCGCACACAAGGGGGAGGGGGGGGGGGGAAAAACCCCCTTTGGGCTTGACATTTTACAAAAAATTATTACCTGCGCAAAGGAAATTAATTGTTTTCGCATACTTTCTGCTTGTTCATTTGTCGACTTAATGCAAATAACACGGAAAGAATTTGCATGCAAATTTCAAGGAACATTGCAAATGGGCCAAAAGGTAATAATTTGATTTTGGTGGAAATCTGGGTCGTCGTCTGCATCCAGAAACCATCTCACCCACCATTTGTTGCAGATCTTTCGTCCACCATGCATGTTTAAGATTGTGTTCCGCGATAGTAATTTTATCCGAAACGATGCGTTTAATTTATCTGCTAAGGCTAATCAGCGCAAGCGCTAACCCCATTGGCTACATTTCCAATTTCTGTAGCATAATAGAACTGTTGCACGAGCTCAAAAACAGCAGCCTTACATAGAAGCATTCAGACATTAATAATGTCTCAGCAGGGAAAAACGAAAGGTAAAAGTTTGCTGGACTTTTATACATAACAAAAATCAAAAGTTGTCTTGCGTACTTTATGCGCATTCTCAATTTTTGTGTAGACTAGCATGATTCGATCTTGCAAACCGGGATGTGCGCCAGCCACTCCAGCCGCATACTTTCAATGCTCGACTGCTCGCATTCGACAAGACATTAGCATAGCTTCGTTTTGCAGTTGTCAATTGCTCTGACGCAGTGATGAGTGCCTTTTACTCTGTTTTAACACACAGCTTGATATTTTTGCAGTTATGAACTGCTGTGTCGTGGCGTTGAGTTTATCTTCCTCCAATATCCTAGATTGGAGCGCTAATAGTTTATATTCAGTGCAATAACACATAAAATAAGGGGAGTGCGTGTAGAAGGATATGCAAATTATGTCAACAAACATCGCCAAAACGTTGGTTTGGAACATGATATGACGTCAAATTGTGACGTCACAAACAGCGCACACCAAATACAAATGACCACCATATGCCGCTGAGTGATCCCCACCCATGAAAATTTTCTGCGTACGCTACTGGTGACAGCACAGAGTTTTTCAACTCTAGTAGACTTGAGGGCTACGAGTAAACGGCAATCTCGCCACCAACTAGTGATTGGAAACTGGAAGATCACGTCGTTCAGGGGGAAAGAGCACGACCTGGTCGAGGAAGCCAAACGATATTTTCTAGATGTTGTTGGCATCTCTTCGACAAAGCGTCGTGATTCTGACAATGTTGAGCTCGACGATGTGTGGAAACTCTTCTACTCCGGCATTGCGTCAGCACACTTTGCCCAGGCCGGAGTGGGTGTACTTGTAAGCCTAAGCCCTCAGCTGACAAACTCCGTTGATGAATGGATCCCACTAGGAGGAAGGGTGTGTATGTTGATGTTGAAGTTATTGGGCCGCTCCCACTGTTTGAAACAGGCATACGGCCCAAGCTCATGTGCACTGTACCTGCAATTCGTGGAAGATATTAATTATGCCCTTGCGAACGGTTGAAACTAAGGAATCCACGATCCTTTTGGGAGGCTTCAATATTCATGTTGGGAAAGATGCCGGTGTATGGAAGGGTATGATTGCAGTGGCATACGAAAAAAATTTAATGGGGGGGGTTCATTCAGTGGCAGATGGTGGTCATTTGTATTTGGTGTGCGCTGTTTGTGACGTCACAATTTGACGTCATATTCATGTTTCCAAGCGAAGTTTGTCGACATAATAGGCATATCCTTCTACCCACACTCCCCTTATTTTCGTAAAAAATCAAGCCCTATACACTCGCCTTGTAATAATTTTTTTGTAAAATATCAAGCTCAAGGGGGGGTTAACCCCAACCCCCTTGCGTACGCCCTTGTATGATTGCCCGACATGGTGATGCTGACGTTAATGATGACGGAAGACTCCTGCTGCAACTGTGCTGCAACAACGCACTGTTCATCATAAACACTTTCTTCCAACACAGAGATACGCGCAGGTGCACCTGGCGCAGACATTCCTTGGGTCAGCGGTCACTCATTCATTTTTACATAGTTTCAGCCAGGGCTGCGGAGCTCTTGCAAAATAAAATGGCTCCGGAGCTCTCTGTTTTCGTAAGCATGGCTACGGCTCCGGAGCTGTGTTTTTTTATAACATGGCTTCGGCTCCAGCTCCGGAGCTGTGTTTTTTTTACATGGCTCCGCTCCGGCTGTGCTTTGTTAATACACTTCAACAATTTCGGTATTCCTAGTGTCCTTTTTGTAGCAAGTGTGCGTGTTATTCCAACATATTTTGAACTAATCTTAAACACTGCTACCACTACCAGGCCTGCGTAGTCGAAGTCGGAAGGAGTTTGGTCTTGAGTAGTCGGAGTCGGTAAAAATTATTTTTTAAAAATCTGACTCCGGGCTGATATTCTGCACGCCGAGTGTGACCAGTGTTGCCACTCTGTTATGAAGAAAACCCCAGAATTTACCTTGAAACAAAAGAAAATGATAAAAAACCCTAGATATACAAAATGTTTAAAAAAAGTCAAAATCAAACTTGAAACGTATGCTACCGGTACTTGCACATACAAAATGTGGTATTATGCGTTATTTGCATCAAGTTTTTAACAAGTGCAAGGCTATTTTGGACATACTGACAATTTACAAACAGGCTAGCAGCAAATCATGTGCATGCAGTAACATAAAAAGTAAGATCTTTTTTAAGAAAAGTTTTGATGTTTTATTTTACCTTCACTTACAGTAAATGCACAAATCGAAACATGTAAGTGATACATTCAAGGTCTTATATTTTTATTTACCTCAATCATTCCAATATTTCACTACTAATTTAACATTCAAAATTTTACATTCATACCTACGCCAACGTGCCTGTAAAACAATGAACAGATTATCAACCACAGCATCTTCAAAACCAAACAAAGCATTCCAAAATCATGCACAATAAGCAGATCTTGACATATCAGCGGTTGATTGGAGTGCTGACTTATGCCTAGTCAGAGCGTAATCTGTAAAACATTAGATTTCAAACGCCTTGGTTAAGCCTAGCCGTACTCAACTGTACTGACTCTGCACATTACGCCTATGAAACTACTGTATTCTTGAATGGAAAATACAGCAATGCGACATATATTTCTAAATTTTTACAAACAAACCCCACATTTTCAATAAAAAACCCAGAACCTCAGATGAAACAGGAAAACCCAAATCTAGTAAAAAATCCCCAGCAGTGGCAATATTGATTGTGACTGTTTCTACCACAAAAAAGTGTGTAAACGTCACACTTTGCGTTTTTGCACACCGACTTAGTCTCGCAAAATGCGCTGCACAGGTGTTGACTGCCTTGTCCACACCACATTCCCGCAGTAATTCCACAGTCTGATGTGACTAGAACAAGCCCCACCTTGAAATGGAAACACTGTGACCTTAATTCCTGGTAAAACAGACCCTCAGATTTCGCCCCGGCGACCTCTTTCGATCAATTAATTAGTCGGGCAGCATGAGCGAACCATGCTGTCAGTGCGCCGGAGCCGGAACCATGTTGTCAACTGTCAGTGAGCAGAAAAAATCCGGAGCCGGAGCTGCTAAATTGACCACCAGCTCCGGCTCCGGTCCCGGCTACGGCTCCACCGAAAATGAACAGCTCCGGTCCTCCGGTTCCGAAGCCCTGGTTTCAGCTGACTTGCTCAGTTCAGTGCTGGACGTTCGTTTCAAAAGGAATGCAAAACTATTGACCAATCACCACTTACTGGTCTGCAACTTGCATTTGGTAAAGTCGCCGGGCCAGGTGATCCTACCGAATAAAATAAAATAAATACAGGACCAGGTGATCCTACCGAATAAAATGGGGGATCTTGCCGGAGAAATATGTAAGAAAGTCCTTTGCGTGACAGCATATTGTCCTGTTCCGAGAACTCCCGGAATGCACAGTGGACGCAGAGGTGGAGTGGCTGCAGCCGTAGCTTTTTCTGCAGCTCGGGTATGCGGACGGAAACGACTCGGTATGGCGGATAATGGCAAAAAATTAACCCCTTGGTAGAACCAAGAGGCGAAAGATGCTATTTCAGCCAAGAAAGTAGCCTACAAGGCATGTCTTCACAACAAAGTCGACTCTTCCTTGCATTCGCGGTACGCAGAGGCACGAAAGTCCGCAGCAGTCACGGTGAAACAGCCCAAAATGCAATCATGGGTGAATTTCGGACGTAAACTGGATTCCAATTACTGGCAAGCAAGCAAAGCGTTCTGGCACACTATACGGCGTCTTCGCGACCAAAGATCTCATACTGCTAGATCCATTAAAGACCCAAACGGTGTTTTAGTCAGCAATGAGAAGCATATCCTTGGTACATGAAGATAGTATTGTAAAGATCTCTTGAACCCAATCGCTATTACGCAACCGAACACACATGAGGAAGGTTTGGGGCAGGAAAATACCATCACTGCAGCTGAATTCCCCCATTCTGTCAAAACACTCAAAGCTGGGAAGTCTGCAATCTGCAGGCTGTAATGAAATCCGACCGGAAATCCTGAAAGCATTGAATCAAGAAGGAGTTCTTTGCCTGTCCTATGTGTGGCAAGTGGCCTGGTGTTCTGGAAGAGCACCAGATGATTGTCAAACTAGGGTGATCATCCCCATACACATAAAGGGAGACTGGAGTGAATGCACCAACAATTGGGCATTTCTATCCTTAGACTCCCAGGAAAAGTGTGTGCCAAGGGCCTTGAAAAAAGATGCAGCGAAATATTTTAACCAAAGCTGGAACATACCCAGTGCGGTTTTCGTCCCGGCCATAATGCGGTTTTCATCCCCGCTGTCCCGGCCATATCCAATGCGGTTTTCGTCCGGGCCGTAGCACTACAGACCAAATTTTCACTCTCCAGCTAATTTTCGAGAAATCTTGGGAGTATGCCAAAGACGACTACACATGTTTTGTCGACCTCGAGAAAGAATACGACCGAGTTTCTCGTGAAAAGCTTTGTAGAGTGTTACGGGATTACAGTGCTGACGACCTGTTACTGGTCGTCAAGTCACTGTATTCCTGCTCAGAAGTTTGTGCCCGTGTCGGGGGAGTTAAATCACAACCGTTCACCGTTGGTGTTGGACTCCGACAAGGGTGTGTTCTGTCACCACCCTCTTCATAGTCTTCTTGAATTGGATAGACAGTCCCAACCAAGTCGAGAAGAAGGTCAAAATTTGGAAGTTGCAGAATCAACCGCTTACTTTTTTCAGACAATTTTGTACTGCTAGCATTTTCTGAACAGGGTCTTCAGCATGCACTCGATCGGTTTTCTGCTGCGTACGACCGAGCTGGAATGAAAATTAGCACCAAAAAGACCGAGGCATTATGTCTCTCTCGAAACGCAAGACAGTGAAAGCTGCAAGTGAGCAGCAAAACACTGCAGGAGGTGAAGTTCAAGTACCTTGGGTTGTACTTAGGAGTGGCGGAAGGCAAAGCGAGAAGATTGATTCACGGATTGGTAAGGCTAACGCAGTTCTTCGTTAGCTTTATCGCTCTGTGGTCACAAAACGGGAGCTTTCAAACGCCGCTAAGCTGTCAGTTTTTAAATCGGTTTTTGTTCGGATCCTTACCGATGGTCATGAATCTGGGATCATGACTGAAAAAACTGTCCTCTCAAATGCAAGCGGCAGACATGGGATCTTTGCAAAGAGTCCACGGTGTGACACTTCGCGAAAAAGTGCGCAGCTGTGAAATTCGCAGAACACTGAAAGTCGAGCCATTTCTCCACCGAATCGTGAGATCCCAGCGTTGGTTTAAACATGTATCCAGAATACCCCACGAAAGTCTGCGCAGCAAGTCCTGCTGGCTAAACCCACGAGAAAGCGGCCCAGAGGAAAATAAATATATAAAGAATACAAATGAATTTATGAAAATAAAAGAATACAAATGAATGAGTACATTTTCTTTTGTTGATTAAGGTCTTTTCAGAACTTTTTGGATAAAATCTTCCCCCATAATTGTTATAGGGATTGAAGATGGTTTGAAGTTTCTTTTTATTCACACACTAGAGATGCTTCGGGAGGCACACGATTCAGGTGCTGCTAAGTCACATGGTTGCTAAGACAACAAACAAAACGTGTTGTTTGTAAATCCGTCGCATTTTCGAAAAAGTTGTTAACTATAGTTAGAATGCAAGCAGTTTGCGAATACAAGTTGTGAGTTTTTGTAGGTGTCTTTTAAACTCTGTTACTGTTGTAGTGAATCATCCCTCTTTGGAAGATCACAGAACATTCACAGATGAGGAGTGAGTGCTGCAAGACAACAGGACACAGGAGAGTCCTTCGTTCAGTCTTCAAAGTCAGCGACGTTTACTTCTGCTTCTTCACAGTTATATGCAAACAATTTTTGCAAGCGTTGCGCTTGGAACACCCAGACCGGCTTCAGACATCTTATTTAATGTTTTTTACAGTATTGGTTACTGAAGTTAGAATAACATTCCCAAAAATGTGAGTTTTCATTAGCACCACGCCACACTTTTTTTTCAAGGTACAAGTATTTGAATATTCTGTTCAAACTTTTAAGTGTGTATTCCCAGTGAGCTGTCGAAATGCCTTAACAAGTTTGAACATTTTGCCTTTCACTAACAGTTTGGTTTGCAGGACAAACTTCATGTGCATCAGTGCAGCGTTATACGACTCCATGCATTTCTGCAATGAAGATGCTCATCGTGGCAGAGAAAACGTTTCATAAAAATGCTTTGTTTTATATTACAGTTTTTGATAAGACATTTTTACACTGAGTAGTAATAGGTCTTTTGTTACCAGAACGTTTGAATGCATCCAAAGACAAGCTTCATGCATTGCGTCTTTATACCTAGCCAGAGTACTGTGCAAAATCAATTTTATAGCACGTTCACAAAGCTAATTTCCCTATGTTTCTGTTATAAGCGTATTTTAACATTATTTACGAATGCCATTCAACAAAATAGGCTTAGGATTGCGTCTGGGGCATAATTTCATGAGTATTTCTCTTCGCAAAGATTGGTTTCATTACTAAAATTCTACTTTGAGAGTATTGTGCAATGCAACAACGCTAAGCTGATTTTATGCAAAAAATATTTTCCTTGCGTTTTGTTTGCCGCAAAATATGAAGTACAATGTTACAAACAAAATTTTGTCGAGGACAAAATTAAGTGTGCCTTATGCAACTTAAAAACCAAGGTGAGAAATGAAAATAAGGTAAAGATCGTAAACAACAAAGTTGGATCAATTACATTATTTCAGTTCAATTACAATTACGCCTTCAATGTTGTCAATCACATTGCAATTATAATTATTCTGTGCTGAAAACATCAAATTCCAGTTACAATTACAATTACTTTCACGCTTGGAATTGGCTACAAGTTGAATTAAAAAATTATTTCAAGAATGTGAAAATATTACAAGCAGACATGTGGAATCATACCAGAAGTGGCTCCAGAACAGGCTTTTCGCGAGTTTTAGAGAATAGCACTCACTATGTTTTTCACCCCGCATCCAACAAATTTTTGCTTAATTTGACACCTCTCTAATTCCGCGTCTCCACAGAGCTGCAGTCTCTGATTTCCTACAGATGGTGCTACACAACAGTAAATTATCAGCGCAAAAACTTGTCACAATGAAAGCAACAACGGTTGATGGTTTGAACAATCATTGATCTTCGAATCCGGTTTCTAGAACACAACAGAAACAAGATTCAACATTCTACCAGCGCAGTCTAAACTTAGTGAACAGACCTTACTGTCACTCGAGCGCGCGACAAACAATTAAGAATTAGGCAAGTACACAACTGTAGTTACTTACAGTAAATTAAACATGCAACTCAAACGCACGACTGCCAATCAGCTAAAACTTCAGCGCTCATTGGCGAACTGCAAACTAGCACGTATACGTGTTAATTCTCCAACAACAAAAATTAAGAGTATGTATGTACCAAAACGATGAGAGCGCCATAGCTCAAGTTTTCGGTCTAAGTTTTGAAGAAAGGTCGCTATTTCGAATTGCAGCATTTGGGCTATACACTTAAGAGCCGAAAAAGTCATCAAATAGGAAATAGACGGAATATACAATTTACGGCAAATTTTGCACGAGGAGAAACAAATCCGTGATCAAATTAGATGTTGCTTTAGTTGAAAATTTGAATTTCTTTGTGCAGTTGTTGCAGGGTGCCTCAGTTCTGGTTAAGGGTATAAAAATATTGGACAGCGGTGTTGGAAGGGATTCAGCAGTGTTTTCAAAATATTCGTTTTGATCATCCATTTTCAAAATGTTACAATGTCGGCAATATATTGCCGAAAAAACACGAAATCTTAGAAAAACCAGTTAACCATGAGCTCAAAAAAACGATCACTGGGTTCGTGCTAACAAATTGTGTATCAATTGTTCTAAAAGCAGGTTCATGGTCATGAACAACCGTAACAATATCGATTTTTCAGTTTCAATTAGTCATCACCCAATATCAAAACAAAGCAGCTTAAAATATCTTGGCGTTAAACTTGATGATAAACTTAATTGGAAGCCTCAAAGCGAAAAGTTGGTGACACAACTCTTTAAATCATATGGAATATTGTTCAAATTAAAACGCTATATCACGATTTCAGTGCTCAAATCTGCTTACTTTGCTCTTTTCCATTCCTATTTAACTTATTCAATACTTAACTGGGGAAGAGCCAACAAGACGACTTTACTCCCTTTAATTCGATTGCAGAATAAAGCTATGAGAACACTTGAATATTACAAAACTAAAACAACTGTACTCTATTTCAAGCATAAAATTTTAGGAATACCTTATTTATTTCAATTGTCAGTTGGCAAAATGATGCACCCCTTTTATAATGGTGGATTACCTAATCATTTTGATAACTATTTTGCTGAGATTGCATCAGTCCACAAATATCGAACAAAACTTGCTTTTCTGCAAAAATATGATTTACCCAGAATGAAAAAATCTCTAGGTCAGCTTTCTTTACAGTATATTGTTCCGAAAATTTGGTCTAACATTCCAGAAAATTTGAAATCGTCTTCGCCTTATTAATTTCGCAAAAAATGTAAAAAAGCCCTGCTATCTTGCCAGAATTCCTTTTGATCTTAGTTTTATATGCTTGTCACATTCTGTAATATTGCGCTGATGCGACCTCTATAGTTGCTTACCCCACCCTCTGTACATAGGCATGCTTTTCCCAAATGTTTTTTGTTATTTTTATGCTTATTTTACCTGACGTTGATTTGATGCTTCTTATTGCGTTTATTACTTCTTGTAAAACGTCTTCAATTAAAATTTGGTTTGTGCTAGCAGCAGGGCTGGCTGAGAAATTGACCCAGGTGGTCTTCGCCACCCCTTTGTGATTCAACATGTTAGAACACGATTTCTAAGCTGAGAAACCTGAAAATTCTTAACTTTTATATTTTCATCACCACGTGATCAATTAGTGATATTTGATGTTATAGTATTTCCTCTTGTTGCTGCATTGGTGGTATTTCGTGATTTGAGTCACAAAAATGCACGATTAAACCATACCATACGTACTATCGACCTTCCGTGTCGAAAACTCGACTGCTCCTGTGGGAGCAATGGGTCGAAGGGTGGTTCGACGCGAGCGTAGATGAGTTTCTCGAGGATTTCGAAGGGGACACATAAAAGGGGTATAGGGCGGTAGCTCTTTGCGCCCCCAATGGATTTTCCGGCTTAGGCATTGAAACTATTACTGCTCTTCTCTAGATCTTTGGAATTTTGAGTTGGCGCATGCAGGAAGTGAGGAAATCGCAAAACCGAGATTTGAGAGCCGACCTGGCGTGAAGTATAAAATCCGGGAAGATGGAATCCAGACCCCAAGACTTTCCAGGCCTCAGGCGCCTGACTGTGGTAGCAAGCTCCTCTGGCCT
>Ga0210059_1002871_pt1 | contig 27259 bp, 20 predicted proteins | sample Ectturendosymbi2_FD_188042 | JGI IMG/M metagenome (GOLD analysis project Ga0210059, IMG submission 188042) | Ecteinascidia turbinata endosymbiont from Florida, USA - Sample 2 (SPAdes) (version 2) | ecosystem: Host-associated > Tunicates > Ascidians > Unclassified | place: Key West, Florida... | reverse complement strand
TCCCCAGTCATTTCGGACTCGGGCATTTTGATTGTTTCCGGCGTTCGTCCTTAGGCACTTTCTCTCACATTGCTGCGCGACGTCATCTCGTTCCCTTTCTGATCGGGAACTTTCCGCCGGGGAAGTATCCTTGGACTTAGCCGAATTTTGTCGTGTAGTGGCCCTAGCGCCACTACAAGAGGGATAAAAGTACTACCTTTGATCCAAATAATTACAAAAGGAGAGCATAAAATTACAAGGCCGTGGCACCTCTCATAAGCTTTGCGTCTATCACGACTGATCGATTCATTCAGCTTAAAATGAACATGCTATCTTTTTTTTACGTGGTTGACATCAAACTCTTATTTTTTCAGAAATACAATTTCCAAGTCCACTTTTCAGCACTGGGACTGATTTCTTCGGATTTCAACATTGTTTCAGACATAATGACTCTCTGTGATTGTAGATAGTTTACTTTTGCTGCTGTGTCTTAAGTTTACTTATCAGCTGCTACTCAACGCAGAAAGCACTCATTGAGATGCTGGAAGGTTTTGCCGGTTGTAGCAACGTATAGTTAGATACATGAAGACAGTGCAGAACAGCTGAAGACATTTTGCATTTCAAAAGATGCGATGATGAAATCATTTACTCGGAAAACATTACAAGTAATAACATCACGTGGAAGTTTGGGGAATGCTTAGAGAACACTGTGTGTTGATGATATTTTGAGGTTTTAACAAAAGACGAGACTAGATTACCATAGTAGTCATGACTGACGAGCAGTAATCTGTCTGAACCTGGTAAATCGTCTTTTCTAAAACTGCCATCAAAGCAAAACGAGCTTGTTAGTTTCATGCAGCCTGCATCTCGGCACCAGTTCTTGTTTCCCAGAGTTAACTGTTCAAAAACCACTGCTTACCTGGTGTTCAGACCGAATGACTGTTCGTTCAAGGAAAGTCATCTGATAAACTCTACTGTGAAAACCAGCAGAACTAAACACAGACTTTGAGAGCCTTAATGTGTTTTGACACCCCTCATAGGTGATCTGTCTTCGCGGCCCTCTCGAGAGAAAAGGCAGGTTGAAAAGTAATGGATGCCGAACGAGTTGGTGAAGTCTGGACAAATGCATCGTTAGCGAATTGTGAAGCTCAGACTTGTATCAAAAAAACCTTTCATTAACTTCACGTGGAGCTGGAAAAGTTTCCCCAGAAGCCAAAATACACACAAAAAGATCAATAGTCACGGATTTATAGTTGTAGAAGGACTGCTTCCGTCTGATACACTTACAGCATTGGATAAGATCTTGGTTTTTGCAGTAGGCCTACATGGTCATCAGCAACACTTGATGATCTTTGTCTCACTTTTTTTAAAGTCACACTTAAAATAAGTATTTATTGAAAGGAATGCTTTCACAGCAAGGAATCAGACACTGATACATACCGCTTATTGTGTTTCACCTACTAAACACACAGACATCTTCAGTTCTTATTCAAATAAAACCACGATTAATTAATGTTCTCTTGCGCGGCAGATGCATTGCCGAGCTGTTTCTGGTATCAAGGTACAGGTGATCCCCATTTCTATCGGATTTTCGTAAAATCAGCTGTAATTAGCTGCAACTACGCTCACAATATCGATTTAAGTCGAGAGTCTGTTGGATGGGATTCTTTTTTAAACCAAAAGTGGCTGCAAGCAAACAGCAATAAGATATTTGTGACATCACCAAACATTTATTACTATTTTATTTCGCAACAATAACATAAATTGGCTAGTCTTGCACCAACATCGCAATCAATAAGTGCCGTATAAAGAGTGGAAGCGTTGAAAATAAAGAAATGGCAAGACGCAAGAGCCTATTGGCCGTAAGTTGGATTTTGCTGTACCGACTGTCTTCATTAACTTTCGCTTACTGAAAAGGGACGCTGGTGTGCACAAAGAGGTATATTTTACTCAAAAGTAATGAAAGTTGTGGATTTAAAAGAAAAAGAATATAGGACTACTCCCACAAATAAAACAGTTTCATAAAAAGTCAATCAAGTTCGTATGTAATTATTCCAATAAAATCAACTGCTCGTCGTTAGCCTGCTGTGTGCAGAAAAAGTTGATGCTTACCAAAAGTTTTCGATATAAAATTTTCAACAAAGTGGAGTGGCAGCTTCGTTTCCGGCCTCTAAAGCACATACTCATTTATTTTCTGTAGTGACTGTATTTAATTCGCGACTAAAAATAAATGACCATCACCAGTGAACAGTGTTTTTTTCAAAGCGTTTCGAGAGACCCAAACGGTCTCTCAAATTTTCCATCGGTCACTCATAATACAGTAGAACCTCACTGTACAACTACCGCCAAAATACACTAAACTGTTTATGACCATCTCGGTGTTCAAATGAAGTAGTTGGGCCTCTCAAAATGTCTTAACGGCCACGAAAGTCAAATCTAAAAAAACACTGCTAGTGAAATTCATTTACAAACTATGTATGACCTTTAACGTGTTGATCTCAGTTTTTCTGCACGGTTTCAATATGACATGAGCGGAACTTGAAAAAAGATTATAAAACTTCCTCAAACGTTTAAACAACTGAAAAACCAAAGCAAGAGGACGCATGAAAACTTAAGCTGCAAACAACTGAAGTTACATATTTGCGAAACCATTGCAAAGCTTCAAATAAAGGATAAATCTTATGCCTTTGCTATCAGTGTCTGACGCCTGCACAAGTGAATTTCTCAATTTCATCACTTACTGTACTTAAAACTTGCAAACAGCAACGTCAGATCTATCACTGTACTGTCTGAACTATCCGTTGGAGAAAATTAGCGAATACGTTCTGCAAAGGACAGGCAGAAAAACAATGTTTCCTGCTTCAAGTTTCTCAAAATTTTAAAGGCAGTGATTACCAACGCTTTCGGATTTCGTCTTTTTTAGGGAATGCTACGCATTACCCTTCGGCCTGCTAATAGGAGTGTGTCACAGAGAACACTCTGCAAACCCCTGAGGATCGCGAGAGCCCAAACTTTTTGGTATTTGAGGCAATACCGGTGAAAACTCGCCGACCGTTCGCGCTAGAAAGTCAATGAATGAAGACGTCATAAGATGCAAAGTTTCCGTGTATTTTCTGATTAACAAGAAACGGGTGTCTTGACATTTGAAGTTTTGTCTGGCGTCACAGTGATGTCATTTAGATGCTTAGATGCAAAGCTGAAACTTTCTTGTTGCAGTCACGAAAATCAGTGCCAAGTGAATCAAGTGACGAGGCTATTTACAGTGGAATTGAAACTGAGATCGATGCTATTGAAACGAAGGTATTGCTACATCTTCTTTGCTGACAGAAATACATTCTTAAAGCCGTTGCTCAAATAGATTCATTTTTGGGTTTTCATTGTTCGAAGCGTCATTTCTCATAACTGCATTTTTACAATTCCGATTATTCAAAAATCATCATAGTGCACGTAGGTCTTGGCTTCGCCAAAAGTAAAACTTGCTTGTACTGATTTAAGACCAAATATGGTAACGACGAACCCCAGCCAGACACCGCCACGGAACGTGCTTCATCTTTGGATTTCCCAATCGTCGAGGTGAGGTTTGTTTCTAATAAACGAAAATCAACCTATTGATGTTTTGTTGAAACGCAAGGTGTCGCAGCAGCGCAATGTTGTGATTAACATGTGAAGTATCAAAAACTTTCCATCTGCAACTATGAGCAGACAAGGGCGTGTAGGGTGGGAACGCGTGGGAACGGCGTCCCCACGCCTTTTTTGATGTTTCCCTGTTTTCAGATATTTACTGGTAACTCCCCTTTGGTCTGCTTAATGTGCTAAATAACATTACTGTCTGTTATCATATTTCATTTGAGATAATCGGTTGTTTCTGCTGATGTTGTTGCTTTTCTGTGTTTTTTGTTTACATGTTGCGTTATTCATTTGGTTCCTCAATTGTGGGACTTGATTCAATGACCTTGCGGTCCTTCGCCCTATAACAATAAACATAAAACTTCAAACCAGACGATATTTTCGAGGGAGGTAGCACGGTCAAGCATGACAAAGAACAGCTTATATCCGAAAAAAAATATTTGGGACGAAAGTAGGAAAGTCTTTAATTTCTGTAGTAGATTTACAGCAATCTCAGAACTAAAATCGGCACCGCAAAAATTAAATATTTGAGGGAGCACTTGGCATAAGTGGGGCATAATTTCCCGCTTCATACCAGCGTGGGCCCCAAAAACTAAGATAGCCAGGGATCCGAGCTCTGTAAATTCGACCCTGACTGACATTTATATACAGATGTCAGAGTGTTTGTGGCTCTCACTGTTTTCTTTTCTGCGAGAAATGTGATGTGTCCAAACCAAACGGTGGTTAAGTATTCAAAAGTTGTTGCCAGCCCCTTCCAGGCAACAAACTGTTTTCAATCACTCGCGAAGAAAAATGGGCAGAATGATTAGTGAGACACGAGATTGCCAGGTGTTTGATCGATATGAGTCCTCCCGCAGGAACTTGTCAGTATGCACGTGACCTCGGAACAACACATTGGTCCAAAGAAGGAAATTTGAAACCGAGCAGTCACGTGATTTTCGATAAATGTATCGACTGTAGCCATTGCTAATCAAAAGCATTCGTCACAGATGATATTATTCGAAGTGTTTGCTGTTGAGAGAACATTTCCGGCAAATATTCAAAAAATCACAATTCTAAAGTTTATTTGCGTATTTGTCTTGTTTGCAGTTAAGAAAACCATTTCAAAAAGCATCAAGTAGCGAGTCACTTTACAGTGGAATCGAAACAGATTTCGATGCTGTTGAAGCAAAGGTAAACTTTTGTACATGACAAGAATATAGTTCAGAATCACGGTAAAGTGCAGAGTAAAGCCATTTGAACTATTTATATTCGTTTACACTAAACAGAAACACTAATTTTTTTGCTCAAATTTATTGCTTTTGTTTGATGTTTGCAGAGGAACAAATTACCGTCAAACAACAGGGTGAAGCTTTTTCCTCCAAGACTAATAAAATCCAATACTGAGAAAAAGGTAAATTTGGAGGAAGTTTTGAGAAAATTTTCTGGAACAACTTTTCTGTGTTGAGTGTTTTCAAGCAATGTTTAGTACAAAATTAAAATATGCAAACAATGAAAAGAGGAAATTTGTAATCTCACTCATTCTGCGTTGTCAATATGGTTGATATTTCATGTTCAAAGAAATGACATCAACGCTTTTTACTGAATCAATAGTTGTGCATTGAAGCATAAAAGCGAATGGTGTTTGCAAACGAAGATGCATTTGGCCATCGTATTTTTTTTAACACAGCTAAAGGAAAAAACACAGCTATTTCAACGTAGAAGTTGTTGGTGTGTAAAATGTTTATGAATTTTTTCTCCATAAATTTTGGGCCACCACAAATAACACCCAAACCTTTCTCAACGAAGTTAAAAGTCATTGAACTGCAGAAAATAGGATATCTACGCAGTAAGGGCAATATAAGCTGCGGATATCACAGTGAACAACTTGTTGCTGAGATAGAAGTCTCTGTTAGATGTTTTGATATTCAAATACATTTGAAAGATACAAACAGTAAAGAATATGAATCAGGGGCTGCTTTTCAGACTCTTGTGCTCAAAACTGACAAGCACTTTACATCTCTCGCTCAAGTACTTGTATGTGATGAACAATTATAATAAAAATAAGAAGCTGCATGAAAATGAAAAACAATAATTTCTGAAACAAGCGAGTTTATTGAAAAGCTTGCCATCATTTGCAGGAGTGAGGATAAATCACAAACTTTAAATATGAGTCTTATCAATGTTTGCAGCTGGCATGCAGATCGGAAAACAATTTGTTAAGCTCAGCATCAAGTTATGTTGGCGTTGAAGAAATTATTGACGCTGTTGAAGTGAACGTAAGTTGCTGGTTTAACAAACAAGAATTTTTTTAAAAGCAACTGTTACTTTGCGTGGTGTTTGATTGGTTTTGTAAAAAATTCAATTGTAAAATCGCAAGTGTTGCAAGCATTAAACCAGTTGCATAATACTTTGATGATAACCAGGCCCGTAACCAGCTTGGTATACCAGGTGGGGCGAAGAGTTTTCTGCGAGGGCCCAAATTTTTAAAGTATGTCAAGTAATTTCAAACTATGTCCAATACATTTTTCCAGAGGGGTAGAAAAATTTTGCAGGGGTGCGAAGCCCCTCTGCGCCCTCCCTGGTTTCCGACCTGATGATAACTACCTGTTTGACTCGAACCCGGTCATTGTCAGGTGAGCGAAGCAACAAAACAAATCTCAAATGCCTGGTTAAGTGAAAATGTTGCTGAACCTGGAAGCAAAGCTCTTCGCCAAGAATCGAAAGCGGCCAGCTGTGATTATGTGAAAAAAGTCAATGACTGACCCGACTTTGTGTTGGCAATGATTTCTGCTTTACTGTTGCAAAACGTGCTTTCACTTTTGTTTTTAGCATACAATTATAGATCGAAGAAGTTTTCACAGAGAATATTCTGAAAAAGCTGTAAATCCACTGCAAAAGTAAAAATTTTCAACGAATGTTTGTGAATTTCCAACTAAATATCACATTTGCCAAATATTAAGACCTAACTCACCATGCGCCCACAGTGAGATTTCGGAAACTATCCATCAAGTCCGTGCCTGCAACAGGGATGTGGAAGCTGGAAGCGGAAGCTGGAAGCGGAAGCGGCGGAAGCGATCCTTTTTCTATGGAAGCGGAAGCGGAAGCGCGAAAATCCTACCGCTTCCACTTCCATATAGGTTATTTGACTTTAAGAGTAACTTGGCGAAAAAGTTTTGTACATTTCCCAATGTGGATTAAACGGTGAAGTTGCACTATGATCTGGATGAACGTGCGATATCAGTAGCGAGAGAACGAGATGAAGCATAACTAGCATCCATGGCGTTCTTCATAGAAGGCCAAGTCATTGTGCAGCTTACCGATTTTATCGGAGACTGACTTTTCAAACCTGGCTGCTGTCTACTAAAATGGTAACAGTTTGAAAGCACAGCAATCTCCCGGTTTTGTTCGCAACTTGAATCTGAGCTGTTTGTGCGAACTTATGTGGTAACTTAGCAGTCGTGCTTTTAACTGCCTTAGCAAACAGATGCTGATCATTAGGGCTAATGTTTGGAGACTGATTGATGCTTTGACTGAAGCTAACTACTGTTTTCAGCAAGGCATATAGCGTTCACTTACAGTATGCTATTCACTTCACAAACAATGTTAAGCAAAGCCAAGCGTTTAATTGAGCCATTTTGAGTCAAATCATCCAACTGATCCAAGTTAACGAAACATCGCACGACAGTGCGGAGTGAGGCTGCTGTAGGAAAGTCTGTGCGAAGCGGGAAGTTATGTGCAAACGTTATTTGCCCTAATGTCTGAAGACACACACACAAAAAGTTAGTGCGTCTGTCCACAGATTAACAGAGCTGGATAGTAAGGTATTTCTTTGGATTGATAACATGCATCGAGCAAACTGCCCCTTCCACCTTCACTGACCATTTTGAAAGCAAATGAACTTGCTGAGCAATTATATCAAATCGTGAACTTTAGCAACATGTTTCGTGTTTAACATTTTTTATGACCAGTTGTCACGTTTGATTTGCTGTAAATACCAATAAATTGTTGAAAAAGTTGAATCCAGATCTTTTCATAACTTTGTGCGAACTTAACTGGGATGCGAACTTAACTTTGATATTACTGTACATATGTGTTTGCCAACTCAGTCTAAAAAGCTTTTAGCATTTCATTAAAGATGTAAAAAGTTTGTCCAAAACCTTGCGTCCTAGAATTTTGCTCAAAGCATTATTATGACGTAATAATGTATGACAATCATTGCGCTTTGAAGAAACCTCAAACGGTACGCTATGCAATTTAGCTTGATATTTGTTAGGCTAAGGTCAGGTTGTTGTAAGTGCTGTTTCTATTAATATGTCTTGAAGACAGTTTTCTAGGTTGCGTTTAGAGATAGACCGATATATCGGGCCGATATTTGGGTTTTGCCGATATATCGGTATCGGCCAAAACGGCCGATTTTATCGGCCTCAGTAAGTGTTGACAAAACACTGTTATATTCCTCACGCATCCACACACCTTGCGCAAGAAAGCACAACGAAGCATGTCAAGACAGTTATGTTGCAGCAACGCCAGCAGGTGCGGTTTCATAAACAAGCAGACAAGATTAACCATGAAGCACGCGTCGGCCGTCGCAGCCGAAACAAAAGTATCATCATTGATCAGATTAATTGAAAACCATAACAAAATATCGAAAGTGCTACAATTTGAAATATTTTGGCTCGAGAAAAAGGTGAGGCATAAAATACATTGTATTTTTGATAATGAAGCAGAAAACAAGATTTAAAAATTTTGGAAATATCGGTATCGGTTATCAGTCCATGAAAGGGTGATATATCGGCATCGGTATCAGCCCCAAAAAAGCCATATCGGTTGATCTCTAGTTGTGTTTTTTGTTAGAGCAGAGCAGCAGTACCGTGCTGACAGATACTAACTTCTGCGATCATTTTAACTAGCACTGCGTGCTTGTAAATCGCAAGCTGCTGGTTTTGATAGTCATGCTTGTCAGCAAGTTCATTGATGAGATAGAGTATAGGCTCTGTTGGAAGCGGAAGATGTGGAAGCGGAAGCGGTTGACGAAATAGCCGCTTCCACATCCCTGGCCTGCACATCAGGAAGTCACAGCTGTTATGATCTGTCTTCAATCGGTAGATCTTTCTTGAACCGACACCGCTAATTTCACACCAAGAAACTGCCGTGAGGGCAATCATACAAATACGCCTCCATGTTAAAACTTTGTTAGGTTTCAAAAAATCACTCTAATTTTTTTAACAATAAAGTTTTATTTTGGAAAAAATGTAAAAATGTTTCTTCTTTGGGCAAAAAATTCAGTTTTTGATTCAAAAATTTTTTTAATTAAAAAAAAAAAAAATTTTTAATAAAAAAATTTTTAATTAAAAAAATGTTAACAAACAAGAAGGAAATAATTTTATTACAATATTTTTTCTTCACTGTGTGCAACTCTGGCAACAAAGTGTTTCTCATTGAAATTTGCAAATAAACCATGTATTCTATTCGAATAAGATGATAGGACTGACGATGCGTAGTGTTATGTGAAATACATTTCCTATTAAAAATTTGTGATTGATTCCTTGCTTCTTTCACTTGTGGAGTGAAGTTACTTGAACACAGATATGCGCAAGTTTGAATCATCGCAAAAAGATAAAAGTAGAGCCAAGTCGGCTGATTCCTCTAAAGCCTATGGAAAACGTAGAGCTTTTTATTGTAAACCATGTTGTATTTAAGAATGTACAAATAACCGGTGTTGCAAACATTATTTCAAGAATATATTTGAGCAAAATATCATGTGTAAAGAAAGTGTAGCAGGTCCCGAAATATAAGACCAGGGGAACATTTTCCAACCTTGGATCACCCAAACTTTAAAGGAAATGATGCACAAAAGGTGGTTACAAAAGGTGTAATCAGCGGCTTGCCTCCTGTCCAGCCTTGTGCTCGACGTTGAGTGGTGTGTGCAAGGAAACAGCTGACGCGCGGTGCTGACATTGACTCGCCACCAGTGCAGGGTTCACTGCGAAAGTAGCCGCGTGGCCCGCGGGGCACTCGTGGCATTCCGAACGAAGTGCAAAAGCAGAGTATGAACGAAGTTAACTGGTCCATAATCACCTTTACCTGTAACATGAATCCAACACCTTGCTTTTTCATAACAGTTCTGGATACCACAGACATCATTCCACATCTTTTAACGTACTGGAAGTTACTCATAAATTTCTTGTTGCTAAAGACAATCCTTCCTCATCACAGGTTGTGTTTTAAGATATTTCAAAAGCTTTTGACAAAGTTATTCACTCGGCTCTTCTTTTGAAACTGCGGCAGCTTGGTATCGCTGGCTCTCGTCTCAACCCCATGCAGTCATACTTATCAGGCAGGTCGCAGTTTGTGCGTCTGGGAGGCTTTCGTTCTGATCTATTACATACTGATTGTGGCCGTGCCTCAGGCCTGAGTTCCTCATTTGAGATCACATTCATTTTACGCCACGTTAAAGTGAAGCTGTTTTGATTTACTGTGAATCAGACTTTTATGATCTACCTTCCACTTCTTTGCGGGAGACCTGAAGTTTTGCAAGGTGATTATTCATTTGAAGTTTTGCAAGGTTACGCCTTTCTGTGTCCAGGGTGACTCACGTTGGCTTGTAAATGCACTCGCACTTTAAAACAGCGCAGTGGCCAGAAAACTCTTTATACCTCGGCTTTGGAAGGGAGCGTTGCACCTCTGAAATGTCATTTGGACCTAAGTCAAAGAATTATATGTTTTGCGTTCCTGCCGTTTCCTTTATCGAGGCGCCACAATAGTTTCAGTTTTCAACTGAAAAATGAAAGACGAGAAAAGAAGAAAATGTCTTTTTGCGCTGGTTGAAACAATCGCAGGAGAAAATCAAATTTCGTGGTCTTTGAGAAGAGAAATGCATCTGCGTATCAGCAAAACGTCTGACGCGTGATCTCTACATATGCGACTGTTTTAGCAGAAAAGGTTTATTCCGAAGAAAATCTCACAATGTCTGGAATATCACATTGCTATTGAGCCAAATAATGAGAACATGTTTCTCGCCCGAATAAAAAAAAAATGAAGATGCGGGGACTTTTTCGTTTTTACTAAATATGTTTCAAGATGATCGTCATTTAAAAATGTTTAGCAAATATCTGCTATTGTTCGGAATTAACGCATCTGCGTAACAGAAAAGAAGCTGCTTAGTGAGATGCGCACTCTGTTAATAAGATTGCTTGGAGTTTGATCGCTATAAGTCTTCCTCCAGGAACTTGTCAATATGCGCGTGACCTCGGAACAACACATTGGTCCAAAGAAGAAAATTTGAAACCGAGCAGTCACGTGATTTTCGATAAATGTATCGACTATAGCCATTGCTAATTAGCAATGGACAAAAAAAATTTTTTTGGACAACAAAACTTTTTTTTCTGTTACGCAGGTAACAAGTTGGTGATTTTGGCAAAATTGGGGGCCCTGATTTTAAAAATGATATTAGTTTTCTTCTATTACATCACGTTTTTGAGATAACCACATGTCCCAATTTTATCTGACAACAAATGTGTTCAATTTCGCAACATGTCGTGAGAAACGGCTTTAGAAATATTTAATGCATTTGGCTTTTCTTTTACATGACGAGCCCTTGCTCTCACGTTGTAGGTACCACCAGAAATCTCCCATTATATTGACATCGAAACGGCCCTGGCACCCCTCTTCTATGACGGATGTACCTTGGTGGAATCTCTCTCCTTGTTCATCACTTACTTCGCCAAGATTAGGGGGAAAGAAATCCAAGTGGGAATGCAGAAAGTGCATTTTTATAGATATAAGAGCTCCTAATTGCTCATATACTTTCAGCACGCGATCAACAATATCAGCGTATTGGTCACGATGGTGATTTCCCAAGACGTTAGCAACAACTGATTTCAAAGCATTCCAAGCAGCCAGTTCCAACGGCTTAAGTCGCGAATCAAACTCCTCATTTAGCATCAGTTTCCTAATTTCAGGACCCATAAAAACTCCAGCTTTTAATTTTGCATCACTTTTATCAGCTCCAAAGAAATCTTTGAGAAATTTGAAGTCATCCCCATCCCGCTCCTTCGCTTTCACAAAATTTTTCATTAAACCAAGGTTGATATGAAGAGGCGGTAAAAAGACATTTGCAGAGCTAACCAAAGGCTGGTGTTGGACATTATGTCTTCCGATTTGGGGGCTTTGTCGAGGAGGCCATACTTTTACTGCATAGTGACTGCTGTCTTGCCAACTGTTCCATAGACATAAAAAGCACATATGCTTTGTGTACTGCAACCCGAGGAGGAGAGAAACAACTTTCAGATAACTACAAACTTTCCAGTTATACTTGGAATATTCCAAGAGATCGAGAAGAATCTTCATTGTATGATAGGTTTCCTTTCTGAGGATGCTGTAGCCCACGGGGATTGATGGTTTGATATAACCATTGTGCAACAACACGGCTTTAAGACTTGCTTTGCTGGAGTCGATGAACAACCTCCAATGAACAGGATTATGTTCGCACCCCAGTTCGGTCATCAACCCATCTACATCTTTGCAACAGCATATATTTTCTGCACTTGCATAATAACGAGCAAGGTTTTCGTTGCGGTTACGAAAGGACGAAATGGTTGTTCCTGTTTCCAGCAGATTCCACTGTTGTAACCTGAACCCTAAAACGTCTGCTTTCTCTTTGGATGGATACAGATCACGCACCAGGTCATTCAGGCGTTCGTGATTGATGAGGAATGGCGCAGACTCACGTTGAAAGGAGGGATCTGATTCAATAATATCCTCCTCACTTTCAGTATCGGTACTCGCACGTTCATCAACAAACAAGGTATCTTCCTTTTCAGTTTGAGGCTGAGGTACAGGCAGATCTGGGTCGTGGGGATCTGGTTTAATGGCTGACTTTCACACGGGTAGGAAATTTTTGACATATTTTTTTGAGAAAATCCTCTGATGTTTGTCATGCAGAAGTAGCAATCAGTAACGTGATCACTCTGCTTATGCCACACCATGGGAACAGCAAAAAGCATTTGCTTCCGTTTACCATCCAGCCAAAACAGAAGACTTGTTCTGCAACGGTTGCAGAAAATATGTGGGGCCAATTTTTTCTATCTTGGCCGCCTTACTTGGCATGAAAAATAGTGCTTGTATGCATATCATAATCTGCTGTTCAGCTTTACATGGTGAGCAAGAGGAGTATACTTGCCGCAGACATAACAAAAGTTGTCAGGGTGATTGACACAGCCACGTTTGGGGGTTGAAAGCTTGGTTGTAACAAGTTGTTTTAAATCAGTTATTTCAATGGTTCAAAAAGCAAATCTGTGTACAAAATACAACTAAAATTGAACACTTTCAATACCACTAAAATTAAATATTTTCTCTAAAATTCCTAACTGCCGCGAATTTCACTTAAACCCGGTAGCTAAAAGTACCTTGCTCAGTTAAAAACACTACTGACAGTTTTGCCACTGGGGTCAGTCGCGTTAACATCAGATTGTTGCCTTTTCAACATCCTATAACATTAGATATTTACATTGCAGTTTAATATAAGCCAAATGCTTCTATTACCAATACGTAACAAAGTGCGATCAACCAAGTTGAATCCGAAACAGAGAGAAGTAGTGTCTTTAAATGGAAAAGTCAGTTGAAAGCGTAACGTATATGTTCTTATTCCTATTCCCAACTCTATGAAAAGAGCTTCTTCAGTTTCGAACAATTACCAAACACACATGCGAGTGAGAAATTGGTAAAAATCACGAATCCAACTCATTTTTGTCCTAAAATGTATGGAAAATTTGAGAAAAAAAACAACAGCTCATTCAACATCAGATTTGTTGACAAAACATCAGACATCAGAAATTTATCTCAAAACATCGACTGACTACTGACACTAATACTAAGTACGCATGTTGTTATGAAGCATTACATCAATTGTTACATCACAAAGAGAGTAGTGTGAAGTAATAAGTTTCAATTGTCTATCAATAATAGACCTCGTTGTTGCGACTGGATTTTAAAGTAGACCCGGATTGGAATGGAAGTAAGTGGAATAAAGTGCAGATACATTAATTTCTATACGTGATAGAAAAAATCTGACTGCAGATTTGGGCTCAGCATACGTGAAGCATTGGGAAATGATTGTTTTTCTGCGACGTAACATTTTGTTGTTGACCAGTGAATCAAAAGCATTCGTCACAGATAATCTTATTCGAGTGTTTGCTGTTGAGAGAACATTCCCGGCAAATATTCAAAAAATCACAATTCTAACGTTTATTTGCGTATTTGTCTTGTTTGCAGTTAAGAAAACCATTTCAAAAAGCATCAAGTAGCGAGTCACTTTACAGTGGAATCGAAACAGATTTCGATGCTGTTGAAGGGAAGGTAAACTTTTGTACATGACAAGAATATAGTTCAGAATCACGGTAAAGTCCAAAGTAAAGCCATTTGAACTAGTTATATTCGTTTACACTAAATAGTAACATTAATTTTTGTTTGCTTAAATTTATTGCTTTTGGCCTTTGATTTGATGTTTTCAGAGGAATAAATCACCGTCAAACAACAACAGGGTGAAGCTTTTTCCTCTAAGACTAACAAAATCCTATGCTGAGGAAAAGGTACATTTCTAGTCCTTAGAAGTTTAAGAAAACTTTCTAGAACACATTTTCTGTGTTGACTGTTTTCAAACAATGTTTAGTACAAAATTAAAATATGCAAACAATGAAAAGAGGAAATTTGTAATCTCACTCATTCTACGTTATGAATATGGTTGATTTTTCAAGTGCAAATAAATGACATCAACGCTTTTTACTGAATCGACAGTCGTGTGTTGATGTTGATGTATGAAAGCGAATGGTGTTTGCCAAGGGAGGTGCACTTGGATAGAGTCCTCCCAAACAAAGCAGTTCCCCAAATTGAAATATGACACGCTATAAATCAATGGAGATTTTGTCAAATTTTCAATATCAAGCCCCCCTGCACAAACATAAATCCCCCCTGTTGAAGACTTTCTGGCGACAGTTCTGCTTGGATAATGTATTTGTTTTTAACTATACAGGATAGAAAGACAGCTTTTTCAATATAGAAGTTGTTGGTGTGTAAAATGTTTATGAATTTTTTCTCAGCAAATTTTGGGCCACCATAAATAACATTCAAACCTTTCTCAACGAAGTTAAAAGTCATTGAACTGCAGAAAATAGGATATCCACGCAGTAAGCGCAGTATATGCTGCGGATATCACAGTGAACAACTTGTTGCTGAGATAGAAGTCTTTGTTAGATGTTTTGCCATTCAAATGCATTTGAAAGATACAAACAGTAAAGAATATGAATCAGGGGCTGCTTTTTAGACTCTTGTGCTCAAAACTGACAAGCACTTTACATTTTTCGTTCAGGTACTTGTATGTGATGAACAATTATAACAAAATAAGAAGCATGAAAATGAAAAACATAATAATTTCTGAAACAATCGAGTTTATCGAAAAGCTTGCCATCATTTGCAGAGTAAGGCTAAATCACAAACTTTAAATATGAGTCTTATCAATGTTTGCAGCTGGCATGCAGATCGGAAAAAAATTTGTTAAGCTCAGCATCAAGTTATGTTGGCGTTGAAGAAATTATTGACGCTGTTGAAGTGAACGTAAGTTGCTGGTTTAACAAATATTGAAAGAATTTTTTAATAGCAGCTGTTACTTTGCGTGGTGTTTGATTGGTTTTGTAAAAATTTTAAATTGTAAAATCACAAGTGTTGCAAGCATTAAACCAGTTGCATAATACTTTGATGATTTGATATATTTGAGATATATGGTAAAGACAAAATAAACTCCCCTAACCTCAGAAACTACTTCTTTGACACGAAACTGGTCATTGTCAGGTGAGCGAAGCAACAAAACAAATCTCAAATGCCTGGTTAAGTGAGAATGTTGCTGTACCTGGAAGCAAAGCTCGTCGCCAAGAATCGAAAGCGGTCAGCTGTGATTATAGGAAAAAAGCCATTGACTGAACCGAGTCTGTGTTGACAGTGATTTCTACTTTACTGTTGCAAAACGTGTTCTCACTTTTGTTTTAGCATAAAATTATAGATCGACAAAGTTTTCAAGGAGAATATTCTGGATAAACCAGGAAATCCACTGCAAAAGTAAAAATTTTCAACGATTGTTTGTGAATTTCGAACTAAATATCACATTTGCCAAATTTTAACTTCTACAATAACTCGTCATTCGTTCACAGTGAGCTTTCGGAAACGATACATCAAGTACGTGCCAACATATTAGAAAACCATAGCTGTTACAACTTACGGTAAATCCGTGTGCTTTCAGCAAAAAGATAAGGATGGTGATGAACTAATAGCAAGTTAAGATTATTTGTTAGCGTAAATTTGTGGTTGGAAGTTCACATTTTGTCTGAAAGCATTGATGTACTTTAATTGCGTCAAAAGTCGCTTTTTGTTCTTATCTTCGTTTGGATGCAATCGTTTGCGCTTTGTGGTCAGAGATAGTGAGAGGCCTACTTTGTTTAAATGTCTGCTAAATTTTCAACCTCTTGACTAAAAAGCATCAGCAACAAACAAGGGCGTACGCAAGGGGGGGTTTGGGGTTAAAACCCCCCCTTAAGATCCATATTTTCCAAAAACTTTATTACTTGCGCAAAGGAGATTACTTGTTTGTGCATACTTTTTGCTTGTTAATTTGTCGACTTAATGCAAATACCACGGAATGAATTTGCATGCAAATTTCAAGAAACATTGCAAATGGCCCAAACAGTCATAATTAGATTTCGGGGGAATCTGCGTTATCGTCTGCGTCCAGAAACCACCTCACCACTTTTTGCAGACGCTTCGTCCACTACGCATGTTTAAGATTGTGCTCCGCGATAGCTCAATTTATCCGAAACAATTGCCTTTATTTTGTCTGCTAAGGCTAATCAGCGCAAGCGCTAGCCGCATTGGCTACATTACCAACTTCTGTAGCATGATGCAATTGTTGCACGAGCTCAAAAACCGCAGTTGTTAACATAGAAGCATTCAGGCATTTGATAATAATGTCTCAGCAGGGAAAAAGGAAAAGTGAAAGTTTGCTGGACTTCTATACATAACAAAAATCGAAAGTTTACTTGCATAGGCTACTTTATGCGCATTTTCAATTCTTGTGTAGTTTAGCAAGATTCAATCTTGCAAACCGGGGTGTGCTCCAGCCAGTCCAGCCGCACACTTTTTATGCTCGACTGCTCGTATCCGACAAGACACTAGCGTAGCCTCATTTTGCAGTTGTAAATTGCTCTGACGAATTAATGAGTGTGTTTTACTCCTCTGTTTTAACGCGCAGCCTGATATTTTTGCAGTTATGAACTACTGTGTCGTTGTGTTGTGTTTGTTTTTCTCCGATAGCCTAACTTGGAGCCCTGATAGTTTATACTGCAATGACACAAAAATAAGGGGAGTGGATGTAGAAAAGTATGCATGTTATGTCAACAAACTTCGCCAAAACGTTGGTTTGGAAACATGAAAATGACGTCAAAGTGTGACGTCACAAAGAGCGCACACCAAATACAAATGACCACTATATGACCCTGAACGAACCCCCCTCATGAAGATTTTCTGCGTACGCCACTGGCAACAAACGAAAAAATGCATCAGCAAAGTTCGATGAATTTTCTAAAGATTTTACCTGCTTCAAATGCAAAGAGAGGTCTTGAGAAAATAAACGTCGTTTGGTCACGTCTGATGGTAATATGCTAAAAAATAGTCTAAAATGTTCAGCACAGGCGTCATTACCTGCACTGCTCAATGCACTGCCCACCTCTGCTCACGTTTTCGAAACACACACACGGAATATATCCAGAAGTCTGGAGGATCTCAAGACACATCGTGGTTCCTGATAGTTTCTTCTGACCCCAAACCAAACCCATATCAGGGTTGCAATCATGCTATGATCAAGCAACTTCTGCTTATTTTCCTTGTTGGTCGATCCGACAAAACTTGTTTTACCAAACCACGATGGGCATATCCCAGTCACTAAACTAAATCACTACAAGAGGATGTCTTTGTGGGCGTGTGGATTCAGCACGCAGTTCTTTTGCTGCACACTCTGCAACCTGACATCGCTTTCATAATTCCTTCTGTTTCATTTGAACTTGAGAAATTTATGTTGGTCGTTATCCAAGATTCGTGCAAATTGTTGTCGCTCAGCACGAAAACTGACTAAAAAATGGAGAGATTGTATTGTTTGAAGAAGATGGCTTTGTCAACGCAAAGCGCAGGAAGTAAAGATCCGTTTGTTTTTTGCAACTAGGGTAGCAATGGCTGCTATCCATCATAATGTCATTACGAAGCACATGACCTTACCGAAGTGCTCTAGTGTATCCAACCCCGGGCCGCGAAATTGCAAAATGTATACTGGTGATGACACCATTCGCTTTCTGGGCATGTGATTGGTCGATTCTTTCCATGGAAGCACTGTTGCGTGTATAGAGTGAAAGCGTTGGAGATGGAACGCAGCTGTAGACTCTACTGTAGCAGCCTTATCTGATGGTTCAAAGTGGTAACTTCATTTATTTCAGCGGTTGAAAATAACAACCGTGATAGAGTACTCCCGGGCCGAGGTAAAATTGTCAAGCGTTGACCGGTCCGCGGCTACAGACAGGTTGGGGACCACTGCTCTAGTTCTTAAAACACTTTTTTGGGATGCGTACGTTTCTTGAAAGATGTATCACCTCTTGCACTGATTTACATTTCTGTCTAATTGTAAGCTGCTCCAAGACAATCCAAAGCATTTCAAAGGAGCTGTTCACAGGTAACAAGTAGCATCGAACCATTCATAAAAAGCAACCGGCTGCACAGTGACGTACTTGTCAGTATGGCCGCAGTTGTTCGAAAAGCTTTTCTTCAGGAGTACTGAGTACATTATGCTGATTATGCTGTATACCCTTGCGAGATAAAACATTCTTTCAAATTCCTTCAAATTGATATGACTGAAAGCAATTGGAACAAGCAGAAACTTTTGAGCATATACGTTGTCCCTTGCTGGCCAGCAACAAGTGTCTATCAGTGTCGTATTTCTATCATACTACTGCTAATTTGTTTTCTAGGGATCTTGAGAAACCAAGCCGTACGCTCTTTCGAGGTCTGCGAAGGAATCTTATAGGAATCTTGTGTATACTGTCAGGACCTTTTTTAAAAATTAAAGAAAATTTGAAGTCTGGTTCCTTGCTCTCTGGCCAGAAAAACTATTAATATTATCTTCAAGCCATGGTTACTTGTTTTGTGCTGCATCTTTATTCAGGCACTTTACCCAACGTTTTCAAGAAAGACAGAAACGAATCTACCATAATGATTACTGAAACGCCTTGTTGTCTGGTGTTTCCACTCCCTTTCCCAAACCTTTGGTGATTTTTTAGATCTACGCTTGAGAATTTCTTCGCTGGGAGTGATTTAACAGATTTTAAACAATTAAATTTTGCAAATGGCAAACGTTTGTAACAAAGTCTCCACTGTGTTCAGTTTTACGACAATGTTGATCTCGAGCCAAACTGTGCTTCTTTGCTATCAGTCACTGGCTTTGAATTTTGAAACCCCAAGTAACCCAAATTTCTCAGTTGTTATGGATGAATTTGAAAAATTCCGGATATGAAGGTATGGTCAATTTTTATAATCATATTGTTGAGTTAGGTGAATTAAATTCCCCCCTTCTACTTGTTATCAGCTTTTCTATTTGAAAATTTAAAAAAAGGTTTGTCATAGCTAGAAGCATTATTTTTTATTCACTGAAGTTTTTTCAAAATGATTGCCACCCCGGGCAACGGACATCCAGCAACTGCCACCAGGATAACCCGGATAATCGCCGCCATCGCGCGTCTGAGCGGAACGAAGGGGCGTGGGTTCGGAACAGACATTGGTTTCGCATTTTCTTAATTTAGTTTCGAATCAAAGAGTTGTAAATCCATGTTTCATGCCATGACTCTTTGTAACCTTTTCTTCATGCCGGCCAAGTTTCCCAGCAAAGGAAAATGAGTAAATAAAGTTCTTGCATTTATTATCTGCGTTTTTTCCTCCTTGCTGGGTCTACTGGCCTTGATTTTAGTTTGCAAGCAGTTGTTTGTCAGTTTTAAAGAGTATAGATCTGGGGTGCACAACCTGCGGCCGTACGGCCACATGCGGCGTCGATAGAAATTTATGCGGCCGTGCACATGTAATTTGTGTAGCAGCCGTGCATTAATCAAATTCTTTGTCGACTGTATGCGGATACGTTGTAGAAATACGGCCAAACAGACGTGTGGAATTATTCTTGAATAAATTCATTAAAATGTTTGACGTTTCATTATTCTTATAAGTACATAGTAATAAAAATACATAAGTTCAAGTTTCACTACGAGTAAGAAAAATTTCAAATTTGTTTTCCTCATATTTACGTATATGATCAACATTTTAGCCATGCAACTCAACATGCTTACTCTTCGATGTGAAGACAGAAAATTTTGATGTGGAAGGAGTTACGGATCCAGCCGAACCCATGGTGATCTTCTTGCTTTTTCCTACATGGTTAAGATAGTTTTTGAAACTTGATAAAAAAACAAAAGTTTAAAATTTCGAAGAATAAGTGGTAATTAAAAGAAAAACTTTGACACAAAATTCATATTATTGTCGGAGACGTTTTAACGTTTTTCTGCTATTTCCATTGTCAGTAAAGTCAGAGTAAGCAATGAAGGAAACGCATAAAAATGACTGAAATGAAATAGTAACTCAAACAAACCGCGTTTGAATGCAATTATGATTGCAGGTTGGTTTTTGTGTCTCAAGTATTCCTGAACAAGATCATTTGATGCCAGGGCTGAGCCTCGATCCAAGGATGACCGAAGCCGTGATTAGTTTCTGGAAGAAACCATTGAGGGTTCGTTGTTTATTTTTTGTTCAAAATACTCATAAACTATTCATGATCCCAAACCAGTTTCGATCTTCTGCAGCAAATCTGCACGTTTTTTCAAACACTCCTGTTTGTATCACAACAAAATATATGCGAAGTACAGATTTCCAATGTTTCTTGTGACGCCGACGCCATTTCCAACAAAAGTAAAACATTGTTACTGCTTTTATATTCGTCTTTTTTCCTGCTTTATTTTGCAAACATTGATATGATAGGTTTTTCAAAGGTCTATGCGTCTAAATGACAAAAACCTTTTTTGTTGCTGTGAATCAAACTCCACTGGACGCAGACTGCTGTCAATTTCGACAGAGACTCTCTCTCGCTGCAAGAATTAAAAGAAGCCATCTTAAAACTCAGCAAACCTTGAGGCAACTTGCTTCAACGCTGAAGACTTCAAAACATCAACCAAGTGATAAGAGTCGGGTAAGTCCTTTATTTATATCTGCACTTATGTGATCAAGAACAACGGTACCAGGACAACTGGCCACCGAACAAGCGGCGCAAAATTTACTTTTTGACTGTGAATTATGTGATGGTGTTGTTGGTTGAGATGAGTGGTTTAAAGATCGTTATAGGCTGGTTCGATTGCCATATTCTTGTTCATTTATTAAATATAGTTCAGTTTCGTTTATACCCGATTTCTTTTCTTTCGGGAGTGTCACGAGTGGTCTGCGGCGCCCATTCCGCTTACTTGCGCCTACCGCCCGCGGGCCGGATCTGGCCGCCAAGCAAAATCATCCGGCCCGCAGCCGTTTTACTAATTGTAGTAACTGTGTGGCCCACTTAGTGGTATAAGACTTTATGAATCTGCCCTCCTTAAAACTTAATAATATATTTTATACCTATGTGGAATTACTTTTGAGAAACCGCACAGTGATATAAACGTACTGCATCTCGTATATGGACTTTCGTTGTGAACTGTGAAAATCAGCGGTTAGTCTGATTAAAATCCCAGAAATTCCCAAGTTTCAACAGCATCGTAAACAGCAAATGACACGGAAATGATGGTGGTAAATTAGTACGGCTCGCCGTACCTTGCAGAGTTTGTTTTTGGCCCGCGATTAGGAAGCATTCTCTTGTGTGTTAAGTTAGTAAAGAATGACATAAAATATGTTTAGTTTGTAAATAAACAATGCCACAAATGCATATTCTCGTTTGTGTACAAACGTTCGTTCGCCCCTTCCTTATTTGATGGATAAATCGTTTAAATAACCCTGAACAATAAATTTTGTTGGTTTATTTTACAAAAAGTCACTTACTGAGGCAAGAGATTACGAAAATGGCGCAGTACCTCCACCGACGCAAGTTGCCGATTTGATGGACAGGCCTGGAACTGATCAAAAAGCCTTACCTGAGGTTTGTATTGCTAATAAATGCAAGAATTTGCCAATTGTTTCTGATAAATTATATCCTCTGTGATGAATTTCTGCATCACTCTGATCAGAATTTGTAAAACATTCATAAAACAATTTTTGAAATCAAGCCAGCCATGCAAGAAACAACATCGCTACACAGTCCAGATCCTGGCCTTTCGACGAATTGGCGACATCTGCACAGCTGGTTTCAAAAGATTCGCTCTGTGCTGTAAAACAGTCATGCTTGATTAATTACATAAATATTCTTGAGGAGATTGGAAGCAACACAGTCGCAATAGCTTATGAAGTTCAAAGCTTTTCCAAAATTAAAAGCCTCAAGCGGTGTTTGTCAACCTTTTTTGGCCCATGGACAATCTTTAAAAAAGTATCCGATGGGTCGCTTTGCAGTGCCGACATCTCATGGACAACTGGTCGAAACTGCATTGCACGTAGATCAGTGAACTCAAGAGCATGTTCAATCTTCGCCCTAATAATGGTTCTGTGCTTTACTAGAAATTCCACGTTAAGAATCACTAGCCTAAACAGTTTTAAAAGATTCAGCAAATCAACTGCTGATGATTATGGAACTTCCATAGGCACAGATCAAAGAATTCGCTTTATTTCTTGGATCTCACAAGTGATATTATCTCTGACCAAAACACATGAGTGTTCGGAAAAAGCCAGCGCAGGAACAACAATGTCACATTCGTAATGGCAAAGAAAACAATGCTGTGCTTTTGGCAGGGAAAGACGAATGAATTACCATTCAACGCTTTCAAAACGTTCCTACCAAAAATGGAAGCCGTCTGCCTAAAGCATAAATCGTTTAAAACCTTTTCTGCCGGATTTTGCAGTATTGGTTGAACAACTTTTCCAAAATTTTTATACCTTTTCCCAGCACCTCAGTGCAAATTGTCATAACTCCACACTCTAAGAACTTGGCTTGCTTTTGTTTTTCAGAAGTAAAAAGCTATTTTGCGTACAGCACTAAACTGTTTGTTTCCAATGCCAAATAAAATCAGGAGTTTTGCTAAAACAACTCTGCGTACCGTAAATTCCACCCAACCTGAAATTTTGGGGAAACTCAGTTTATTTCTCTCACTAGTTTTGAATCATAATAAAAGTACAGAGAGATTTTGCTACATCCTTGTTACTACCCAACGATTAACCTCAGAATTAGTTTTGCACATTGTCATTTTCATAGACGAACATAGTTCTGGTGATTTATAAATGTTTACTTATTCAATTGGCATGTACGGTTTGAAGGTGAGAATTCGGAAAGTACACATTTGAAAATGGAATATTGAGATATTTAATAAAATCTGATTATAACTTCTTTGTCCTGTAAACTAAAACCTTTAAAATTCGTTTTACTCTCATGGCTTTTTCACCAATCAACCTAATATTGCTCACAAATAAGTATTTAACAGATTCCTGCCCAGGTCAGTGTTGAGCACGGGACTACAAATCTCCACAAGTTACAAGTATTAACTACTGTGCCTGAGAAACTAGAAACCGATTGCGTTGAAACAGATACCGAGGACTCTGAAAAATCTTTTTTGGTAACCTTGTGATTCTTTTAATATATGTACGAGCATTCATAACATTGCTGAATTTAGAGATATCGTAGCAAAATTGAAAACAATGTGCACGATAGCCTAAGAGTGTATCGTGCCAAGCCAAATGTTTAGCATATTTTTCAATGTATCTTTACTGACTTTGTTGCTATAAGTTCTTCACTGATGTTTTGTGGGGAGGAGTGTTAACTAAGTAGCTGATGATCAAGAAAACAAATCTTTCGACCTCAATTAAACATTTCTTGCCACCTGCTTCATTTCTTATTGTGTAATGAATCGCAAATTCTTGTGTTTTTATTTAAGTACAACGAACCTAATCTTTGTCAAAATAATTTGTGTAGCGTTTACAAAACAAGGGTTGATGTCCCCAGCCAGCAAATCAAGTATTCACAAACAAAATTCTTTCAAAACTGACAGTTGGTTATCTGTTTTTCTTTGCCAGAAGATGAAAGCGGGAAGAGAAAAACTTGAGCAAGTTGTCTTGGTGGAAAAAAATTTTCAAAGAGAAAGTAATTTGCCAGAGAGAGTAAGTGTTGCAGCTTGGCTTGATCAACGTCAAGTAGCTGTGTTTGTGGCATCACAGTGAGTCCCTTTGTGACAGTGTTTTTGAAAAGTAAACTCAAAAACATCGTAAATAGCTCCGGGTGAGATGTTTCTAACAGTAAAAATTATGCGTGGTGGTGTTGATTTATAACTTGAAGTCACTGGTAACAACTCCGTTTTTTACGACTTTCGCTGCTTTTCTGAATTTTGCAAAGAAATAGGCCGCAAAGTGTGAATTTTTATGTAACCGCAAAAAATTAGTGTGAAATTCAGTAACAAATCAAACTTCAGTTAAATTGCTGTGTATAGCCTATGTGCTAACGTTTCTACCTGCTTGTGGCAAAAACAATAATTGAGATTTTTGTCTTGTAATACCTGCATGACAGGAAATACCTGGCGTCTCCGTTACTTACGTTTGTGGAAAATCGAGGTGTGACTCAGAATTAATATTTTTAAAGACTTCAAATTGAAAATTTTGCTTAAAGGTCACAGGAGCTGAAGAAAATTTTTGCAAGATTAAGATAACCTCGCCGGATGTTACCTGCCCCATTAGAGAAAAGGTGAAGCTTGTTAAAACATCGGAAATCTCACAGAAACAATGAAAGCTCTGGATTTTTCAAAATTATTTTTAAAAATCTAGAAGTAAAGTAGAGTCAGGGGAGGATCCAGCCAGTACGGCTGGTGGGGGGGCGATTTCAAAAATATTTGGTTAGTCAAGTCTCATAACCGCTTCGCTACTGTAGGAGAGATGATGTATACTTCACAACACCGCTGTGACAAAACAATGGACGACAAAATGACCTTTAATCGCGAATGTTGTTTTCTGAATTGTAGAAAATTATGGTGAATAAAGTTACTTTTGTAGGTATTAGGGGGGGCGATCACCCCAATCGTCCCTCCTGGATCCGCCCTAAGTAGAGTCAATCTGCACCGAACTCCAGTTGAATATTGAAGTAGCTTTTCTTGTTCAAGTTTGCTGAAAGCAAAAGACTATTTGCAAAACCTCAACTTACAGCAGAAGCGTAGTCATGAAGATTATAATGACATTTATTCATTTTCATAGACAGCAGAAAACCGATAAATGCATGTTGAAGATCCTATTCACAGGATTATAGATTATAATATTTGGCTTCAAATAATAACCCAAAGCAAGTTGTTTATTTATTTTTATAAAATAATTTTCAATAACATTTTGTCAAACATTTATGGAAAATACAACCAAAAGCTTTTTGAGGCTTTGGTTGACAGTGTAGCTTAAATGCGCACTGCACAACAAAACGAAGACAAAAAAAGCATATGAAACCAATGATTAAAAATTACGACAAAGCTGAAGTGCACCAGATACCACATTGTGGTTCCTGTGAATTTGTTTTGAAGTCCTCAAAAAACTGTTTTGCTTGAATTACGTCCCAGGTAAAAGGCGAAGAATGAAAAAAACTGCAAGTACCTTCGACATCAAAATTTAGATACGACCAGTCTATCGAATGGCATCCTTTCAAATACAAGAATCAGACCCTACGCTTTTATCAGAGTACATATTTCACCTAATAAGTAGGCATCATCAGCTCTGTTAAGTATAAATTTGAATTAAATAAAACTCACAAAAGTAAAGCTACCAACTAAGGGAATCTAATTGAAAAACCAGCTAGCCACTTTACATGCCGTATGAAAGGAAAAGGCCATCGTAGGTACAACTAAGCAAAACGAACTACCAAGTGTGCAGTAACGTAACAAACAAACAAACAACAATCCAGTAGGCTACAGGATGCGTAAGCAATGGCGTGCAGGCAGGGAGCGAACGGGGCGACGGACCCCAGGCATCCAAGGCAGGAGGGGATCCAAAAAGTGAAATTAAAAAATGAAGAGGTTTCAACGAGATGATTTTTCCTATGGTAACGCTACTAACACATGTTGCATGGAGTTAATTTGTCGAAACTTGTTTTTTTGCCAACACTGGTTTTTTCGTTTTCAAATACCAGTAATTCCCACCATCCTCAATACCAGGGACCAATACTCTAGGTGTACGGCGCACACCCAATTAAACTGATAGTGACGTGACATTTTCCAGATCGTGAGATAAAGGGAAAATCACAAAAAAGGATTGAAAGATGATTATGGACGTTTAACCGTGCTCAGGTAACCTCTAAACACAAACACGTTTGTTGTCCTTGCCCAAAATGGGCAGATTTTGTTTATTCGCTTATGCTGGACTAACTGACAGGATTAGACGCGCGCGCGGGTTTTTGTACAACTTAGCAAGTCTTCTCAAGCTCATCCGATCAGAAAAAACAACGTGTTGATTTTGGAATCTTTTTTATATGATCAAGAACAAAAGCAATTTTCCAAACAAAAATGTGGGAAGTACTCTTAACAAATGAATGAAAAGTGAGGATAAATCCAATAATTCCGCCAGTAGACGTAGACGTCATTGGAAGTCGGTTAAAGGTTTAAACAGAACCTCATTTCAAGCTTGTGATTCTATCTGCAATAAAAGTAAATTAGGTTGAGACATGAAAGTTTTCTATTTTCATTGCAATTTTCAGTCACATCAATCAAACTTGCCCAAAATGCGCAAAATTTTTACGAAAATGTGGCACACAAAGTAAACTTGCCCAAAATGGGCAAATGCTTTACGACAATTGTTGGGCAATCAGATTGATCGCGGCACTGCTATTGACTTTCATGTCTCACAAACGGCCAATCCCGTCGCCACAGGGGGGATTTGGTGGGCTAAGCTCACCCAAACAATGCACCAAGCCCCCAAATTGAAATACGAAAACTATAAATTGGTGGAGTTTTGTTAATTTGTACAATGTCAAGGCATTAACAGGGAAACCAAAAAGTCACACCAACCATAACGTGGGGTGATTTTCACCCCAAACTCACAATCAACCATAACGCTGGGTGATTTGCACTTAGGGACCACGTGGCCACCACTCCTGTCTGAGTTGAAATCACCCAGGGTTAGTATTCCAGGGGGGTGAGTAATCTTTGCGAAAACTTGAAAGTGATCAATGCAGACAAGTGCTCCCCATCGTTGGCAGTTGACACATGAACCTAGTTTTGTCCTGTTTTGACGGTGGACAAGTTCCACAACGTTGTCTGGTCTCAAAGTTCATGTCGTCAATAAAATGCTTTGACCTTTCACCACAAGTGCACGCGGCGCCATTCAGGGGCGGAGACAGACATTTTCATTTGGGGGGGTCACTGGAGGGGCCAGTTTTGCAACAAGGGGAGCTGTCAATGGTCTGTGTAGGACTTTCAGAAAGAGACCTACAGAAAGATACCTAATTTTGGGGGGCCACTGG
>Ga0210059_1002870_pt1 | contig 27264 bp, 24 predicted proteins | sample Ectturendosymbi2_FD_188042 | JGI IMG/M metagenome (GOLD analysis project Ga0210059, IMG submission 188042) | Ecteinascidia turbinata endosymbiont from Florida, USA - Sample 2 (SPAdes) (version 2) | ecosystem: Host-associated > Tunicates > Ascidians > Unclassified | place: Key West, Florida... | reverse complement strand
GTCAACTTCACAAACAACAAACTGTCTCACCAGTGACTTGACTTAACTAAACGTTATGGAGTAATTGGCAAACTAAACTTGCAAAAAAATCTATCTTAGAAAGCAACATTTCTGACAATTGCTGTCTATGCAAACGTATAAAAGAATTAGGACCAGGGCACACCAAACGCATTCTGATGGAATAAAGACGACATTGTTGGAACTGAGGCAGCCGCAGTTCCCGATAGCAACGGAAAACGTGTGAAGAAACGTGAGCAAGAAAAGTAATAGCTGGGAAAACAAGATAATAGAACAAGAAGTAAACCATGTTGAAACAGTTGAAATTGATATCACGCTACACAATACTGACTGACATGCAAACGTGTGTTGTAGTAACACGTGTTCCATCATGCTTTGCGCTTTGCAGATGGATTCTACCGGCAAGATACAAGTCGGTTGAGGGTGAAATTTGTCTCGTGACCGGAGCAGGCAATGGGATTGGTCGCTTGCTGGCCATTGAATTTGCACAAAGGAAAGCGAAGTTGATATTATGGGACATCGACAAACAAGGCAAGAAGCGATGTGTGGACTGACAGTTGATCATTTGCTTCTGACGTAGTGTAGGAGCAAATTGAAGAAAGTTGCTTTGGCCTATTTGCTCTGGACTGATTACCCTAAAACGCCACATATTCTAAAGAATTGTAATACTTTTGCATACACAACAAATTGAACAATTTCTTGTGGTGCATACTGCGCAGCACAGCCTCTATTCTTCATCCCTGTAACACAATTTCAACTTCGGGTGATACACGTTTTTGATGCTTAAAGGTTAGGCACATACCCTCATGGCAGTTACAAGAAGCAAATCTATCATTTTGGCAATGTTTTTATGCCTTGCGTTTTTCGAAACTAGCTATTCTCAACTCCACAATACTGAAATCAGTCTAGCGATCAATCTCGATCAAGCTATATGCTTTGATGCATAATCTTTGACGAAGCTTTAAACTTTACGTTTAGAGTCTTATGTAGGATGCGGCCTATAGGGAGCCCAGAAAGGTTTGGCTTAATAGCAATGTGTTTTTTTGTTTGCTGACAGTTTTTTTCATGAAACATTACTGCTTCATTTTAACGGTCTCTAGGATGCAACGTCGGGACTTGGCTTGGAGTGGAGTGTCTATGTGGCTATTTATGAGATTCCTATTGAGGTGTGTCACGAATACGACACATGGCAATGGATTTACGTTGATGCGAGAAAAACTGATGAGGACAAACTTGTTTCTGTTTTGACGTAAAAGATCGTTTCTCTCAATTTCAGGTTATAACTCAAGCAAAATTTTCAGCAACAGTAAAGAGTGCATCCCTGTTTAGCACCAGTAAAAAGTACAACCCGAAAATTCTTCAAATGCTTGGCAAACCTAAAGAGCATTGTCATTCATAATCAAAAGCTTGTGTGGCCTGCGGTGAAGGTAGAGTCAGTAAACATTACATGTTTTCGCATCAGCGGCAGAAATTTCCCAACGAATTTGTTTAACAGTTTCATCAACACTAAAAAAGCCTTCAAAAAACTATACATGTTTTATTTTGAGACGTTTCGGATTATTCTTAATCCATCTTCAGTCAAAACATTTTCAGTTTAGAATAATCCGAAACATCTCAAAATAAAACATGCATAGTTTTTTGAAGGCTTTTTTAGTGTTGATGAAACTGTTAAGTATATCTCAATTTTATGTTCCAAAGAACTTGTTTAAGCTGTGTCTTTTGTTAGCATGAGTGAATTCTTCAAAAACCTTCGTTCTGATAAAACAGAAACGGAAAACTGTATTTTGACATTTTCCCCGACAACACTTCGAAAGCAGCAATACATGTACTGGTTAGCAAAATCTAAACATGATAATTATTGAATAGCTCCAAAGATTCTTCTGAATAAAATCATCGTTTAACGTTGATGTACATTGCCAAATTGAAATTTGTGCCGTAGGTGCATTTTACACTTTTTCGCGAAAAAAACAACAAAAACACTTTTTTTACAGTTCGCGATCTTCCAGACAAATATTGAAAATACTTTGCAATAACTTCATTTATTTTACCAACATTTCAAAACCTTGAGCGAAGACCATCGTATCGTATTTCACTGGGTTCGGAAATTTTACTTAACATCTCTTCAAGGAATTTGATTTTTGTTCAAATAGCACATTTACTGAAACTGTTTTTCTTTACACAATAAAAAATCCTAAAATTTTGGGAAGCAGGATATCAAAAAGATTCAATAAAAAGCAGATTTCGAATTTCTTTTCTAGCTGGACCTGGTGGATTGATTTGGCAGGAAAGGTATGTTAGGTCGGGACACTTTTTTGTTTGAGTGTATTTCTTCGCAAATATTTTGTTTTTCGCAATAGCCATATTCGGGCCAAAACTTTCTGTTTGCTCAAGTATTCAAAATTTTTTAACCAGTATTCAACAAATAACCGGCAATTGCATTTGGTGTGCCGGTTTTATCCGCTTCTTTGCCTACCTCATAAAATGTGCACTGCAGAAGCAGTATAGCTTCGGTTGTTAGTTAGTTCGTATTGCAATGTCTTCCTGTAAGTCATCAGCAAAGCTGATTAAACTTGCTAAATCGGCTGCCAGTTGTACTAATTTGTTTGGGGAAACTTTTCAGAATTGTTGAAATCACTGGGCTCAGTATGTGCCAGAAGAACGTTTTAACTGAAAACTAAATTTCAAATAGGAATATTGTGAACTGATCTGTAATGTGCCTAGACCAACAGTTACACAATGGAAGGTACTTCATGCTTGATTAGTTTCACTAAAATCACTCAACCATGGCATTAATTTATAAGCAAAGGTCACAGTTATTTCGTTTGCCTCTGGAGGCGATTATTTTCTCAACGAACCTCTTATTCATGGCATTAAGCATAAGGAAACATTCACCGCTGGAACCCTTCGCGGACCTGAGGCGAAGTTTAGGATAACGCCATGGAACAAGAGTTAAACGCAACGCTTTTGTGTCTGCAAGATAATTGAAAACTGACAAGAAGGGACTTTCAGTACCGTGTAGTTGCGCAGCTTTGAAGGGACATGAATTTCAAAAGTTTTTGAAATACGGTGCTTTTGGCCGTGTCGCATGAACTATGGTGCAAGGCGCCAGAACTGCAAAATGTTGTCCGGAAGAGATGGGGTTACAATTTCTCCCTGCCTTTAATTTTTCTGCTATTTGCAATAGTGGGCGAATGTTACCAACTGAAATCAAGGGAAACTTGAGAAATCTAAGCAAACGTCCAACCAAGTTGCTTTACTTTCTGTGTTTAATGTTTAGTTCAGCTTATAGTCAAAACAACTGTTTAGCGCAGAGGTTCCCAGCCTTTTCAGACTTCTGACGCCTTATAGAAAAGTTAAATATTTTGCGGCACCCAGTGGCGAACCTACGGCATTTTTCGAAGGGTTTTAATGACAAATTGAAAATATATTTCGAAAAACACATACAAAACGATGTACATTTGAGTATTGCAAATGGCACCTTGTCAGGAACCATGCGTTTGAGGATGCATTGCCCAGCTGCGTTTCGTTGACTATCAGTAACAAGTGCAGTCGTTTGACTTATCTATCCAGCGTGCTGCAGTTTAAAGAAGGCCAAGGGCGCCGTGGCTTTTGAAGTGTTTCTCACATTTCGCATGTATGCCGAGTGACTGCGACTGTACCCCTCTTTAAGGATCATAAACATAAATTTTGGCGATTTGATTCACGTGCAGGGAATGAAGAAACGGCCGACATGGTTCGCGAAGTTGGAGCTCCGGTATTCGCTGACGTGTGCGATTTGTCCGATAAACAAGACGTGAAGAGAGCGGCGAAGAAAGCTCGGGAACAGTTTGGTGACATCACCATCCTTGTCAACAATGCTGGTCGGTGAATGATTAAACATTTTCCTAAATTCGTTGGTGCTTAGTATTTCTTTCTTTTTTTCACAACGTTTCATTCTGCACTCCGCCATTGGGTTCTCAACTCGAAAACGTGTGCTTCACCGCGCACACGTGACAATGCTATCACCATGTTACCGAAACGACCAACCACGTGCTTGACCTTATCGCAATAAGATTGCTTGTGATGAACAGCGGCGACAAAGCTCATTGTATGTACGTATAGCAAAGAATGGGTAAATAAGCCGACAAAAATCAGTCAAGCGAGTCGGAATGACCACGTGACGCATGGTTTCTCTGAAAAACGAACTTTCTGAGGTTTTTTTTACAAGCTGTAGAGCATCTTTTTGCTGGCGAACCAAAATGAACCTGTAGCTATTTTTGAATGAAGAGCTGTGAAGAAAACAAAGTTCTTCCAACGACTGACTGGAACCAATGTTTTTAAATTCTGATTGCTGCTCACTGCGCCATTTGGCGAGCTGCACAGCAATGTGCAAAGGTGCAACACAATCCATGCAAAGACCGCCCCTGTAGAACGTCGCATCTTCTTTGAAATATGCCTGCTTATTAAGCTCATATCTACACCATCAATGCCACCCATTTCCGTGCATCATGATCTTAGTACAGTTGCTCAGGTATAACCACAGACAGTTGATCAGATTTCAAAATTGTTCATCGAGTTCCGCCAAAGTAACCCAACCCTAGCTGCATAAACCCTATCCCTAAAATGAACATTTTGGCAAAAATAGACTTGTTGTATAAACCATTTTATAAAAAGCAGTCCTAGTTGATATCATTTCAGAAAACGATTTCGTGGTTGATTCATGAATTCAACTCCAAATGATTCGCTCTTTACTTTTGGGATGGTCGTGGGTCAACAGCTCCACGAGGCCTCGAAACACCTCACGGTCTCAGCAACCTCTGAAAGTCCTTCTCATGACAAGGGTCGACCAGGCCAAGTGGCACCTTGTGCGCGGTCGATACTGATCAGCTTTCCTCAGGTTTTAGCAAGCAGATTTTGACAAAGATCCTATCTCTGCCTCTGGTATACTAAAGTGTACGTCAGGAGGGCTAGGGAATAATTGTCCCGGTAGTTAGTGCGTTCCTCCCGCTTCTCCTCTTGAGTGTGGGGATGATGACACCAGCTGGTCAATCTCCTGATGCTCTTCAAGATAGCCAGCACGTGACGCACACCAATTGGCCAGAAAATCGCTTCTTTTTATAGATTATGGAATATAGATTGTCATCGTATCCTGATTTCTATCACATCCTCACACAGGATTCCATCACACTCTGCAGTTTTCTCAACCTTCAACCAGATGACAGCTGGAGAATTTCATTCGCAGTGATGATATTTTTCTCCAGGATTTGCACCTCCTGTATGTCTGATAGGTAAGAATGACAGGGTGCAAAAGATCTTTGAAAATGCTCTCCACCAGTCAAGGATATTTTTTTTCTTAGTGCTAAGGATTAAAGAAGACTGAGAAGGATATCCTTCTCAGTGCTAAGGAAATTTCCATTTGGTCCTTGTTGTACATTGAAATACCATTAGATATGTACTCAGAAGATGCTTGGTGGTATGTCGAGACACTTTATTAATTATTTGATAATAGTTTCCAGTTTTGTTCAAATTTTTTTAAAGAACATTTTTTCTTTGAAAAGGGAGCCGCGTAAGTCGGTCTCCTTAGATTTTTGATGTTGTCGTTTGCGTTCCCAACTATATGATTGGTATACCTGGTTGACTTCCTTTCTTGCATATACATCATCCCGGTGCGCATTTTCATCTAACGTTTTGTTTCTGTTTCTATAATACAAGCCAACTCAAGTTTAGTGATTTAACAAAAATTATTCTCATTATCCTGTTTTCATTCTTACTGCTGCTCATCTTCCTAATTTTATGTTTGTCGCTCTCTTGTAAAACATATTTGAAAGCAAAATTTCAAGTGCTAATCATCTTAATCAGGCATCGCTTATGGCAAAGACCTGATGAAACTCACCGACCATCAAATCGAGCAAACGTACAAAGTGAACACCTTGGCCCATTTCTGGACGCTCCGTCAGTTTTTGCCTTCTATGATGAAACGAAATCGCGGACATATTGTGACAACAGCCAGCATTGTCGGTAAGCATTTTGTTCACCACGTTACATATTTTTGTTGATGAAAATGGCAAAATGTTTGCTGAACTTTGGTAAGCAATGCACAGTGAATATATCTGAAAAGTTTTTAAAATAAGAAATCACTTTCACGTAACACTACGCATCCTCAGTCCTGAAATCTTATTCAAATAGATGATTACATTTATTTTAAAGCAATTAAGCGATTGTGAACGTGAAAAACATGCTATCTCACAACAAATACGAATCACACTTGAAACGGGTGGTGGGTAAACTTCTCAGGAAGAGAACCGTATCAGTGGGACATGAAAACGCAAAGGGCGCACATTTTTAAAACCAGGAGGCGAGCTTTAAGATGCAGTAATACAACATATAGAAAGCATGGTTAAAAAAACAAAGAAACAATATTTTATTTTTAATTTGCTGCAGGCTTCAGCGGGTCGCATAGAACCCTGCAGAAAGCCAGAGTTTGCTCAACCTTGCTTTAGACCATTTCAGCTGTTTGCGCTCTCCATTTTTTTGAGGGACTGCAAAAGTTGACCCCGTTGCGCTGTCTTTGGTTCCTTGTACCAAACAAAGATTTTACCTAAACGCAACAAAGCGAATACCACCACTGGCACGAGAAAATGCCACCAGTGGCACCAGAAAATGCCACCACTGTCATCGGGAACCGGCCGCAAGCGAAAATACATTCGCAACTTCGCAAGTAACGAGTACAGCGTCTGAAACAAAATTCCAGATGTTGTTATCATGCAGGTTTGTTTGCCGTGCCTGGAACACCGGACTATGTCTCCAGCAAGCATGCCGCAGTTGGCTTGCACCAGTCTCTCTACCTGGATCTGCAAAGAGACGGATATACTGGCATCAAAACCACTCTGGTGTGCCCGTATCTTATACACACTGGTTTGTTTGCGTAAGTGACGCGTTGCTAGAAAAAGACACGTTTGTCTTTGCTGTTTATATAAAGCCACGTATGGATTGATGGAAGAACGCGCCGACCACTCTGTCAACAAACTAGTCTCCTGCAATAACTGTTTATTAAAGCAATCACTCCTGCTGCATGGTTTCACAAGCCTAAAAACGTTCCCTGGGGCACAAAGAGCTTAAAAAGTCTACAGTTGCGATAACAAACAAAAGAGTTATGTTCATAGTCAGAATGCAAAGATTGCCTTCGAAAGGGGTGACCTTGGGGACAATCTATTTTAATGAATATGGCGGAAAAGTGGTAGTTGTCTATGGTCGAGCTCTGAAATGCATAGGGCACGTATCAAAACGAATCATATTTTCAACTCTTCGTTTCTTGTCGCAATCATTCAACACGATGCTGCTTGCTCTTCCACCATTCAGCTGTTTTCATGTCTATGGGAAGGAAAGGCCGCTAAATACTGTAACTTATATTCTGTAATACGAGCGCATTCCTTGCAGCGGCGTGTCTACGAACTACGATTGGTTACTTCCTGGACTACAGCCCACCGAATGCGTGAAGGCGATCATGCATGCCGTGCTCACAGACCGACCCTTCGTCGCCATTCCTCGCACAATGTACCTCATGTACAACAGCGCCACCTGGATGCCAATGCGACTGCAAGCGGCCCTTTGCAAATTTATGGGGTTCGATGAAGCAATACAGAAGCTTGTGCCAAAGCGAAAGTATCAAGTTGAGGCCCACAAGACTTAACTCGATGAAACAGAAGTGTTGCTGCAAAGCAGACTACAAGCATATGCGCTCCAAGTATCGATCTGAGCTACTGCTTTGTGGGAACATCAATTGAAAGCTCTAGGTGTGCTGTAGGATTTCGAGGATGGGCTCTGCTTTCATCATTTTGCAATGACTCAAACTTGTGCATATCTATATACAAGCAACTAGTCTCAAACATGACGGTTTTGAATCCATCAAAAACTTTTTTAAAATTGGAGATCGATTTCACGTAACACTACGCATTCTGCAGTCCTAAAATCGTATTCAAATAGATTCTATTTGAATCAAATTCAAACTATTTGAATAAGATTAAACTGACGATGCGTAGTGTTACGTGCAATCTATTTCCTCTTAAAAATGTGCCGATAGATTCCTTCCTTATCCCACATGTGAAAAGTAAGTAACTTGTGTACTCCACGTCTTCAGAAAAGGTTCGTTCATGTGGCAGTTGTAAACAAGTGCGCTTTTCAATGCGCCGAAACCGAAAGTGTGGTCAACACATGGATATGGTGATGTGGTTATTATTAGAATATGGTGATTAAATGTTCCATTTGGTACTGCCAAAAAATAAACTAAGTCTATGTTCCGACATTGGTACGAAAATGTGATGCCATTTGTCGTGATCAGTGACAAGAAATGCGGTTGCTGCTTCGAAAACAGCTTCTGTTTTTAGTTACGCAGAAAACTGCGGCGTCGACGTTTCGCAGCGCACCTCCCCCCCGCAGCCATGTTTTAACATTTCGGGGAACAAAATACGTTTTTAGGGGGGCAAGATTTTTGTTTTTACCATACCTTTGCAACAAACATTTCTGGACACAACAAAATTTGGGGGCACAAAAACTGGGGGTACTGCGCCGTAATGCCCCCGTGGCTACGAGCCTGACGAGTGAAGCTTTCCTCCCCCTCGAACAAAAATTTGAATATAGCTTTCGGACCCGCGAGACAACAGTAAATCGAGCTCGCTCGTACGCTTCACATGTATGGACGTGGATTTTACTTGAAAAGATCCACTTAGCACTAAAAGCGATGCAGAACCTTAAAGTACTCTGTTCGAAAGGTTTGCAAGACGATAGTCCAGGATGTCCTCGTTTAACTCCGACGCGACGTCATCCTTGTTTTTTAGGGAGTTTTGTGTGTTCGGTGATAAGCAACAGACCATCAGGTCGGAGTTCATCTCGGCTGGTTAAATCTTGTAAACTCAAATTTTATTGTAAAACGGGAGTTTTGGATCCATATTGTTAAATGCATTTAATTAAGCGGCTCAACCCGCCCACAAGTTCCCCCGCCGTTCGACAAGTACGTGCCGGCCAGTTCTCACATTATAAGCGCGACGCAAAAATCGTGAAACCACTAATACGTTTATACTTCTCTACAGAAAGCCGAACAAGGTCTTACTTCGAGAGCTCGTGCTTTTATTCTGTGTTTGTTTTGTGATTCAGTACAGTGAGATGAATTGTGACCATAAAAGAATCTTGCACTTCTGTAAACACAATTTAAACTGGAAATCTTATTTGAACAAGGTTTCATCATGCCTGCTGCTTGGGTTGGGCTTGAACCTGCTTAGCATTGCGAAGTTGGTAAACAAAACTAGTTTCAGTGATGAGAACAAAATCAAGGCTAAATAATTCAAATACATTCACTTCATTGAAAAAACGTTTATGCGAAGTACGTAGATTCTAAACGTCTCCAACTACTGTGAGTCAGACGTTTACAATCTTAAAGTGTTTCTTATATTGTTGAAACATAGTTTATGAAATCACATTCAAAGAAACGCTCACAACAAAGAAACCACCTTATCGACGGGGGGACGAAGCAGATTGGTAGCTCAAGTTGTCCACAGGGCTAAGGCGTTACGTGATGTGTCAGGACCCGAGATAGAATTCAACATGTTTGGAACTGCATGCTGCCCATGGGGCCTTGCTGAAAAAAATACATATACAACAATCCTTACGATGATCATTTGACAGCAGGTACTGCGTTAGGAGGAAACCAGCGATCTAGAGCAAAGACCCTGAGGGCGTCCAGTAGACGCAAATACATTTTTATTAGCTTTGTCTTAAAAGTATAGGTCCGTAGTAGATATTCAAGCAATGTGAACTGCCGAACCGAGATGGAATTATTTTGGCAAAATACTGTACTTGAAATGCGCTGAAGTGAGAATCTATCAGAAACCTTTACATGAGCTTTTTCGTTTCAAAATACAGTAAATCAAGCCCTGTTTCGGTAAAAACGGAGCAGTGTTTGGGTGCGAATTCCCCCGACAACATCCTTTCTGCAATTCTTGGTTAGTTAAAAATTATAGAACAAAACAATGGAGTCTGGGAAGTTTATGATAAACAATCAACGACAAAAGGGTGAAACCCAAGGAATTCTTATTGCACTGAGGATGCTTAACGCTATTTTTCGCATGAATTACATTATGACTTTTATTATGAACATTTTTATCTCAAATTTTTTTATGAAGGAAAATGTAATTTTGTTAAGTGGCATTTTAAAAACAAGCCTAGTTTTGGGGAGTAAAAAGCACCTGTAAGCGAATGCCGAGGGTGTCCGAGGGTGTCCGAGGGTGCACGATGACAGTAAATAGTGGCCGCACCTGTGTACTTCCTCGCTTGAAATCGAAAAAGAGGACAAAACCCAAACTAGTTTTTGATGTAACTTACTTTCTTTGGCAAACATCGCACGGAGTTGCTGCAAGTTGTTACTGTGAACAGCGAAGTCACAAATATCGAAAAACAATATTTGATTCGATGTTTCGACTTCGGATGAACGATCCACGTTAAGATCCGGTTGGTGTTCCTGCATTGAAAGAGACTCGTCGCAAAGGAGTTTTCTTTTGACCGGTGATGCTTTCCAGTGTTTCTGTTTGCTTTATATCGATGCGTAGGATTGGTCAACAAATGTTTACATACTTCATGGCCTTGATCGTCTTTGTATTTCTTGAGTCTGTCCAATGTAAGTAAACCGTCAGGTGCAAGTTAGCTTGTAAGTAACCTAACTACGTTGGAATGGCGAAGTTCATTTTGTTCGTCTTTACATGGAAAATATTTTTTCATCTTTTTGCTTTCATGTGTGAACCGAAACAGAACTGGAAACATCGAGTAACAAATGTACAAATATTTGCATTTTCAGAGGAACTTCATAAGAAATCTTATTTAAGTAGGGAAAACGTATGTTGATAGTGTCTGCCGTGTGCTTTATTATTTTTTTCTTTATTACTGAAAATGGTTTATGACCAAGTCAAACGTGGAATAAAATAATATATTTTCGATATTTGTGGCTATACTGCTCACACTAAGAACTCAGTTTCTGTTTCAGCTTCTGCGCTTTTTATTCTGCTCTACACAGAAAGGCGTTTTGCAGAATGGTCTCATTTCATTTCTATTAATTACCGTCGAACTGCCATCCTTGACCAGTTATGTCCAATCCGCTCCCTGAGGCCGCACATTACCTACTCGAATCGAATGGTTTTGTGGGGCCAGGTTAAGGTTTTTTTGTTGTGCATGTCCAATATAGAGTAATGGCAACCTGTCCTTATTTTGATAATCTCAAACTTATGACGTTTGATGTATTGGTCCTCAGCACCTCTTAATCACACCTGTGCTGCCTACAGAAAGATTTCCACGAATCTAATGACGCCTCGCTTCAAAACAGATACCTAGGTTTCTCATTTCTACCCCTGTTGTTCCCCTGGTGCCAAACTTGCCTATGGCACCACAGTTAGGGAGTGATTAGAAGTGCTGAGCAGTCGTTGTCACCGCGTTGAGGTTTCGAACGCTTTCAGTAGCTTAAGCTAAATTTTAGTTCGATGCGAACAAAGTAAGTCAATTAGTGTGCGGCCTTCATTAGCACGTCATTCAATGTCTTCAAATTTTTGGTCCGGTGAGGCATTTCGATTGGGCATAGCTATTCCAGATAGCTTGTTGATTTAATTATTTGACGTTTTTTGAGCTGAAACATCAAGGCATAAAAGCCCTTTTTCCTAAATCACTATGTTTTTACTTCATCTACCTTTTTAGTTAAATCTTTTCAGTTACATCGACGACGGTAACACCATCCTCTATACCCAGAATCCAACTCCCCTTGGAGTCACTCTAGATCGCCATCTCCCATCTCACCTTCAGGCAATACTTCAGGCAATACCTTCAGGCAAAACCTTCAGGCAATTCTGGCGAAGTCAGAGCCCGCAATTGCCTCTTGTGTCTCCTGGCTGGCTCAACATGGGGTGCCCACGCCTCTGTTCTGCGCACTTCAGCGCTGGCCTTGGTATATAGTGCCGCTGAATACGCCGCCCCAGCTTGGTGCCGAGACACCCACAGTAAGAAGCTAGATGTTGCGTTAAACAATACGTTGCGTATCATCTCTGGGTGCCTGAAACTGACCCGCATGCAGCTAGCTTTTGCCAGTGCTCTCTGGCATTCCACCGGCCCACCTGCGTTGGTAACACTCCTCTTTCAAGCTGGCGCTCCAAACACAGCTGAAAGTAGCAGAGAACTGGAGATTGAAGGGTCCTGCCCTTTTCTTTGTTTGTTTATTATATCAACTTCTCAACGATGCCCAAAAAGACATCAAAAAATTCTAAAAATAGCATAGGAATTCCCCACCCCCAGCGCCCCTTGTCTTCCCCAAGGTCCCTCTGTGTTTCCCAGCACCTCTGTTTGTCCCCCTGTCCTCAATCCTTTCTGGTGCGAGAGTTTAATCGTTGTGAAGATCGTGAAGTTCTTTCCGATACTCCAGATCAACCTCAAGGATACATCCGCGGCCTTCCTGGGAGGAAATTTCTCGCCAGTTTTCCAAATGACTTTCTGTCATCCACTTGAAATTACTGACAGGCAATGGCTGTGACATAGCCCAACCGTAAAGATTGTTAGCATCAACATACTGGATAAACTTCGATTCTTCTTCCAGATTGAAATCCTTCATATACTTGTTGTTAGCCTTCGCATATCGCTTCGGAATCATAGAGACTCCGCCACGAATTCCTTTTTCAAACATTAACAACATATCAACATCATTCAGCAATTCAAGCTTTACATCAGTTTTCTTTAAACATGCATCCCAGGCCAATCCTGGAGCGGTGAAATACCAACAAGGATCAAGCCCATAATTTTTCAAGCAAACACTTTGGAAGTTTTCAAAGACATCTGTTAATAATAAAACATCTAATTTCATATACAGATCATGATACTCACGGAAAGTTTTGATTTTAAAATTATCCCACACCTTAAGGGCGTGCTCAAAATCATCGTCTGTAATATTGGAATTATTTAATTTTGAATACAACGCCTCTTTTGGTGGGAGTTGCCTTTCATCTACTTTCTCAAGGGAGTTAAACCAGTCGTGTGGAAAAACTCCTTTTCTTAACAACATATCAAAGTTTACATCAAAACGTTTTTTTACGTTTTCAAATTGTGCAGGTTTTAGATCATTTACATGTTTATCCAGACTGCTCGCCATAAATTTGAAACTATCTAAAAAACGAAGTTTATACTTTAATTTTCCTTCTTCATCTTGAATACTTTTTGAGAAACTGATGTATTTCTCTTCCATATTAGGAATACAATCGATATTTCCTTCACCCATTGAGTTAAGATTTTTTACAAACAAATGAGCATCGTAACAACTCAAATTATGAAAAAACACTGGAACAAATTTAGGCTTTCTAAAAAGTGCGTTGCATTTTTGATGAGCAGCGCCTTTGTATTTTCCGGTGAAATGACAATGATCGCGAACTCTTACCTCTCCTTTCCAAAATCTTTGCGGCAGATCCAGCAATTCGTAGATGTTTCAAAGTTGGCTTTATCTTCTTCTTTAAATATCATATCTTTTGCTTCCGATCTCCAAACTTTATCAATTTCCTTTTTTAGATGTTTGCAATATATTTCGCCAATATTTTCATCCGTTGATTTTTTAGTATACAAAACTGGTTTTAGTTTTTTCCCGTCACAGACAATATTAAAGCAGAATCCAGAGGGTTCATGCTTGTGATACTGTTCTGTATATGAATGTTCCGAATTCGGTTTGCAACTTTCGATTGGTTTCGTCAGGCATTCGAAATCTGCATAAACCACAATCGGTACATGCATTGAATGCTTAAAGTTTTTAAACTCGAGAATCGAACCCTTTTCAGGTATTCTAAGTTTTACACAGTCATGTTTTTCACAACTTTCTTTGTGCTTGTCCAAAACGTCCTTCTTTGTGAAAGAATTAAGACATCTCAGGCAGAAAAACCGTTTTTCTTTGTGATTTGACATTTGATAACTCAAAAGCCTTGATAAATCATTGATAAGAACAAAATGTTTATCCTCAAGCAGTAAAAGACTTACATCATGTTCTCTTTCAGCCATCTCTGAAATACGTAAAGGAAATATCTTTTTATCTTCATATCCCAAAACATTCACAGAAATTTGAGGATTCTGTCGTTCAAATTTTTTTATATCTTTCAGTTTCATTGGAAAACGTATTCCATCAAAATTTAATGTTTCAGCCTGTTTTTCCAATTGCTTTGTAGTCCTTTCAGGATGATCTTTAACAGGATTCAACTCCCTTGCAATGCATAATTTAAAGCATTGAACATCCTCATTCCTTCACTTCTCACTTTTAAATTTCATATTGATTCATTTGAAAAACTGAAATGTTTTCCAAAATTTGTTCAACTATTTCAGTCCAGAGTTCATCCAAGTTGGTTGATTCCAAGACAATCGCTGTTTTGGATTGGAAATTCCGAACTTCGACGATTGAACTCCCGTCCGTCGGTGAAACTTTTTCCATCCTTGCTTTCAGAACAAGTCTTACCCTTGTCTGGCTCTGGAATTTTTCCAAAGCCTTATGTTTTACAACCATCAAAAACGTCTTGGGGTCAAAGGTGTGATTTGTCGCTTTGATAGTATGTTCTTCTGCGAACCCTTTCAAACCCGACCTTTTGCTTTCCTCAAACTTTCATTTTTTCGGAAACAAGCTCATAACTTTTTTCTTGAAAGCATTGAAAGCGTTGTTGATTGGTCTTTTTACAGGTTCTGGAACATATTGTAACAACCAATCACCCCATCTTCTCAGTTTTTGTGTTACCCCTTCTTTTTTTGGTGGGGGAACATATTGTGTTGGTTTAAGTGGTTGTTGGCCCATTTCTGGAATGTTATCGTCAAGCAAACTTCTAGAGAACTCATCACCTCTTCCAGTAATTTCTCTCTCAAAAACCTTCCGAGGAAGACGATTTATCAGAAGCGTTTGCAAAGCTTCTTTTCGACGTTTTGAATAACCCCGAATATAATTCCGTTTTGCGATTGAACGCAAATTCTTAACAGTAAACTTCTCCATTTACCATATGATAAAAAAATCTTTTAACTAAGATTTATCATTGTATTCACAAAAAATAACAAAAATTTTTTGTGATTCTTTCTGAAACTGGTTAATTGTCAATCACATTAATTTTTTTATTTTCCCACACTTTGCCGTTGTTATATATGAAAAAAGTATAGCATTTTCCATAATATTTCACCACCTCCCATATTCTCGGAAAAAACAATTTTTCGTCTGTTTCGAGGTCAATTACCTCCATTGACCTCATACACGGTCTTCTCTCTCGATTCTTTTCAATTTCGAAAGCTTTGTCAGTCAACCCTTTTTATTCAATGATTTTCCACATTTTTTTTTTGTTCATGTGAGTTAATCCTTTGGTATTTTCTTTCAATACACAAATCATTGTTGGTCTTGAAATCATTTATATTATGATACATTTTTTTTAACTTAATTTAATCATTATCTCCAAAATTCTCAGCCACAAATTCAGCATGATTCATGTCAGCCAGTCTTTTTAAGAGATTTTTAAATGATTTGTCAGAAAAATCTGAATCTTTACCGAAGTGATTTGGTTTCAAAGTGTAAATTATTTTAACCCTTTTTGTCTTTGAGTCTTTTTCAATTTTTCTGATCAAAACTTTTGCTCTGTTAGAGTTAAAAATTTCCGTAACAATGACGTGTTTTGTTGCGCCATACATTTTTGCACTGTTTTAATGTCAGATTCAGAAAGTATCTTGTTCTTGTTTTCAACACTAAATCCAGGTTTATAAATGGGTTTCATAATACTGTCTTTGTCTTTAGTATTGTGAAACAGTCCAATGCAATGACCAATTTCATGAACAGCGACTGAAAATAAGTTGTATTTCCCATCCCCCGAAACTGTTTTCTGGTCTGTCCATATCTCATTGTCGAAATGAAGGTCTCCAGACAATGTTGAATTTCCGGGGTAGAACCCATGCGCCGAAGTGCCAGATTTTTTATTATTTAATTTGTAAGGGCAGTTAATTTCCGCATTTTGCTTTTCATCATCTGTCAAAAATGCAATATTAATCACTTGACTCCCATCAAAAACTCTTTCAAATTTCAAATTGCAAACATTTTGCCAAACACTAAAAGCATTTTCGATTTCGTTCAACGTTTTTTCTTTTCCATGCGAAGAGTAATTTTGAAAGTCATAAGTCAAACTTTTTGCTTCCAAGGGGTGCAATACTTTTTATCTCCAATATTATCTGGTAATGAACAAACGAACATTTATTATAACTCTGAAAAATTTACTCATTCTCTGAGCGCTAATCTTTCGAGTCTTATGACACGGGTCTGCAGACTTTCTTCCTGGTGAGTGAGGTTGGTAACTAATCTCTGAAGATATTCGATTTGAGAATGGACATAGTGTTTATGGACTGCGTCGTTTGGTTCGGTTGGATTCACAAGTCCGGAAATCACATTATTATTCATTTTTAGTTTCTCTTGGGCGCCTTCAGGGACAACATGAAATGTTCTTTGCCCTATCCGATAATCAACGAAATTTACTGTTGCGACATCGTTAGGATCAACAGGTTGACCGAGATTTTTAATTTTCTGGCCATTGAAACCCTGGTCGGCTTCTGGAAGAGAAGTTCCATCGACTTTCAAAAATTTGACTGCTTTCACTCGATTATTCTCATCAATTTGTCTGAAAATTTCAGTGTTGACGTATCTTTTTGAGGTTGCATCAGATTCATATGATGAGTGATTAAGACCTGTTATTCTATGGTTTTCAAGATTGATGTCTTCATCTTTTTGAAAAAAATTTTTCTCAACAAATCTTCTGTTGACTGCATCCAGGTCAGGATTAAGGGGGGGGGCAACGGGGGCAATTGCCCCGGGCCCTCCGCTCTAAGGGAGCCCACATGATGACATTTATTTGTTTTAAATAAAATATTCGTTTGAAAAACTGTCGTGATTCAAAAGAGATACAAGAATACAACTCTATATTCCGATGTTGCGTTGAGTATCATTAATGATTTCTCTGCAAGTTTGACTCTCTGCCAGTTTTAGTAAGCACTACTGAGTATAAATATTTTCGGTTTTGTTCAATGCAAATATTTGAATTTTGCTTGTAACTTTTCCTAATAATCGTTGTTTTGGCATAGGTTTATGTACTCGTGCATCACGCCCACTGCACAAATGTCGCGAAAATGATACCACGTGTGTGCTACAGCAAAGTTAGTTCTGCTGTGGTTGCTGTTTGGTATCAATGATTTCGTAACTTCTTGTGCCGTTTGGAGGTAGCCGCAGGCGAACTGCGACCTTTATTTCGTCATAAAGTGTAATGTATGTTGGAAACGCACTTTTCTTCCGATGGCTACTATTGTTACGTTACATCATAAACATATGAAGCTAGTCAAGCCATTTACACCACATGTTATTGCGTGTTTCGTCAGAAAAGGTTTTTGATCAGTCGATTTCTTAGAACGAAAGAGCAGAAAGCGAGATTGCAGTGTTTAGCTAGCTCGATGCCGAAATCTGTAATGCCATCAGGAGCTAAATATGGCAAAGTTTCTAAGAAGCGCAAGAATCTGGCAATGTTATCTAAAACGCCGCGCCTGAAATGTTTCTGTTTTTCAGCAAAGCTTTTGAGCAGCAACGTTAAAACAGTGGCGTTAACCAGAGCACCTGAAAATGTAGTTGAAAATCACGACATAAGTTTCGAAGCACGTTTCACACTCAGACTATGTCTGGCCATATTGACATGTTATTTTTCCGGTGTTTTTGTTTGTAATATCTGGTTTTTGCTTATTGTTCGGGTAAATGTTGTTTCTTGCCGATTCACTCTCTAGTAGCCTGTGGAATTATTTTTTCTTAGTAAGAATACACTATACTATTTATATCATAAACTCTCTTCTCGCAGCTAACTGTATGTGCAGTTGAGCACCGTATTTATTCGATTTTAAACTGCGGGTTATAAATTTTTTTCATCATTTTCATGCGGTTTACATTTTTTATTTTTTTACTTTATCGAAGGATATAGATGACGCACAGACGGGATTATGATAAACAGGGCCGGCCTTAACCCAATGCAATCGATGAAGCTGCATTGGGCTCCGCACCTCTGGGGCCCCGCGCCACGGTGTTTAGGTAGATTGTTCATTTTTTCCAGATACCCCTTGCGCTCGAGAATTCAGTGGAAACGGCTTACAAATATCATTGTTTACAAACAACGCTCTTGGTGGAACTAGTGATGAATTACCTCTAATCATCTAACGTTAGCAAACGTGCTCAATTCTCGTAGGAAAGCTTTATGTCTGTGCTCTGCTATGGTCGTATAGCACGGTTGACGTCATGAAACCACTGCTCAGAGGGCCCCCGCGCCTAGGTCTTGCACTGGGCCCCGCACCTGCCAGGGCCGGCCCTAATGATAAACAGAAGGCAGTTGTAGTAGTGTAACCATACGGGAAGCACACGAGTACGCGAATGTTGCGAATGCATCTCAGAGGCTTAGGTAACATGTGTTGAAGTGCGGTTTGCAATCAAGGGCAGCTTACATTAATTTTTAACACAATTTCGTGTGGTTTACCATCAAAGGCGGCTAACAATCGAGTTAATACGGCAGGCACATAATCGACTACTGGGAAAAGCAAGCGAGAACGTTGCGAATCAGCAAAAACATAAATTTTACAAACGATGACGTCATAAAATACGTCATAGGGGTCCTCCAGTGGAAATTTCCCCAGGCGCCCTACCCTTTAATCCGGCTGTGACTGCATCTTGAGGAGTTTTTGGATTCTTCAGATTGATTATTTTGAAATGACTCATGTTGAGATCGCCAGCCGGTCTTGTGACAGCACCGGTGGCTGGAGTTGAGAGTTGGTCATCGGCATATTTTTTCGTTGCCGCATCTTTTGGACTTGTAGGATTTGCAAGATTTGTTATTCGATTATCTGACATTGTCAGATCGTTTGTGGGTTCTGAGGAGCCATCAAGTCTCAGATGCTTTGGTAATTCCATCATATTGTTTTGTGAAATTTCAGTCTGAAGAGTTCTCAAATTTACTGCATCGTCATTGTTTTCCGGATCTCCAAGATTCAATATTTTTTGTCCATTGAAACTAACCGGCCCTCTCAATTGAGAAACGGCATCGGCAGAAACGAAATGTTCTTCAAAATACAACTGTTGGGCTTGTATCATATCATCAAGTGTTCTTTTGTTCACAGCGCCCTGGTCTGATTGGGGGTTCGTCATTCCAGTCACTCTATGACCACCCACAGATAAATCGTTTCACATCCAGTTACTTCCATCATGTTTCAGGAAATATTCGTTTACAAAACTCAATCTGACTGCGTTATTGTTCTGCTCAGGCTCGCCCAAATGTGAAATCCTGTTTCCGGCCATACCAATTCCTTCCTGCATGTCCCCACCCAAAAGCGACAGCTTCGTATCTGCATATCCTTTTGTCACTGCGTGGTGATTTTGTTCTGGTTCTCTCAGGTATGAGACATGACGACCATCCATGTTTAAATCTCTTGCCATAGTCGACGCAGGGTATATCGATTCAAAAAATTTTCTTCAATCCAATGTTTTGGTTGATGTGTTGATTTTTGTGCTGGTTGATGTCTTGCGTGACTTTTTGCTCAATTCGTTTTTCCTTTGATTTACACATTTATTTAATGTCAAAAAATTCACAACATTTTCACAGCAGCCAGCCGAGAACTGGAATATTCTTCAACGGAGAATTTGGACCAAGAAGAAGGCCATGGCCGCTAACAACTTGACCCCTGTTCCAAATAGAAACCATCTCCAACCATGCCAAGCCCTGAACCTTTGTATGGTTTCAAATACAGCCCTTCACCGTCCGTTTCAACTCTTGCAATGTTTGAGCCTTTTTTCAAATACAACCCATTTCCCATCGCCTTGTTTGTTGCTTTTTGCGCCAAAGCCGACCCGACACCTGACAGTGCTCCAGTCGCCAATGTTGGGAGAACGGTCTTTGCCAAAAATGCCAGGGCCTTTGCGGCTAACCCAGCTAAAAACGAAAGGAACCCGCCCTCTGATTTTAAATTGTGAACAACCTGACGTTTACTCATTTTTATTGTGATGCCTTTTCCATCCTGATAAGCTTTTGTCATTCTGTTCACTTGTGAATTGGTCAAAGCAAGAAGATCACTTCCACACAAATCTTCATAGCCGAGACGAATGTTCACGGGACTCTTTGTATCAACGGCGTGTTTCAATTTTTGCTGTTGATTTTCAGAAATGTTTACATGCACATTGGTATAACTCATTTATATTATGTTATTAAATTTCTCTCAAGTGATATCTGATTGTCAGGTTTTCTCCACGAAGATTCAATTGTTTTCCGTTTTGGTCTGTGACAACTGTTTCTATTTTATTGATTTTATCTAAAATCACTGGAAGATACACAAGGTTTCTCGGGTTCTCAACGATTTTATATCCAGGTGACACGTTTGGAAAGAAACTGCAAATTGTGTTTTGCGTTCTCCCATTCACATAAGACCTGCCAATCATGTCCACATTCACGATAATTGAATTTATTGATAAGATGTTGACAACATTTTGCGATTCATGAATGCCCGCTTCGTAGACCTGATTTCGAAATCCAAGAACACTTGAAATTGAATTTCGCGCTCTGAAATCAACCTGAAAGCCGTCTTGAATTTCTAATACACTTTTCAAAGTGTTGGTGCTTGCTGAAATTTTCACAGCATCATCACCAAGGCCATTTTGCTTCATCGCTATTTTTATTGTTTCTGTAACGTCAATTACATCATAGGAGCCTTCCGGAATACGAATATCAACCCACTGTCTTTGTCGCGAAGCATCTTCACCGCCATCTCTGCCGCCTCTCCCAACTTCAATGAAACCAGGAGAATAGCGGAAGATTTTATTACTTGAATCAATGTTTGGAAGTGTATAATACGTCTCGAGATTCGCCAAAACCATCTCATACTTTCGCGTTCGATCCAACTCGAGTGGTGAGTTAAAAGTCGTCTTAATTTTTGTCGATTTCTCTGAAACCACAATCTGAGTTGAAGTTTTCGGCTCAGTATTTTGAACAATCTTTTCAAGAAGTTCTGTGTCGCTCATTTATTAAATGATATAAAAGCCGTCAAATCCCGACCTGTATTTCCCATAGTTCTTCGGCGAGGTCAAATCAATCACCACAAAATTGTGTGGCTTCGACCACGCAGTCTTACACAGCTTTTTGAACTGTTCTTTTGTCATGTCTTGAGACGCGTGGTCGTTAAAAATGTGATCAATATTTTTCTGGTCTTGAGAAAACAGACATAAGAAATTTGCATTTTCTCGAATTGTTTGACGAGGCAATTTGAACTAATTTTGACTTAAATACAAGCAATCATAATTTGAATGCCTTCCACGAACGTAATAAGCCTCACACTTGTTTTGTTTCTGAAGCAAGAGGTCATCAAATATCATCGGATTTTTATGCTCAGGGGAGATTTCTTTTCGGTCTGGAAGATCATCAGCTGATTCATAAAAACCACACTCAATTGACTCTTTGGAACAAGTCTTTCGATTTTTTGCCAACTCATGAATCAGCTCATTTGGTCAAATTTGTTCTCGAAGTATTTCATCACGGTTTTCAAAGATATTCATGATCATCTCCTTTGGAAGTTGTTCTTCAAAACCCTTTCTCAAAATTTTATACTCTGGTTGAAACAAACTCTTATCAAAAACTGATAATTTTGCATAGTCCAACCAACCTGGCTGAAGAAGAAGATTCAGCAACAAAGTAGTCTTACCACAGCCTGATTTGCCTACAATCAAACCCCGCAGACTCTTAGGGTGATTGTTTTTATTTGCTATGTGTTCATTCCATGAAATATTGTTTACTTCCATTTATTTTATTAAAGCATTTAATAAATGAATCAAATATATTGTGTCAAATGTCGTAAATTTACAGAAATGAGAGACGTGAAACAGAAAACAACAAAAAACAACCGTCAAATGCTTCAAGGCATCTGTGTTGTTTGCGGAACGAAAAAGTCAAAATTTATAAGCGCAAGTGGAAAAGGGTTTATCAATGACACAATTAATTCTTTACCATTTGAAATGCACATGCCCGGTCACAACTTCACAGGACCAGGCACGAAATTGAACAAACGACTAAATGAGGATATGACTCCAAAGGCGTGGTCAAAACCTATCAACAGAGTCGACAAGGCAGCTTATCATCATGACATTTGTTATGTTAAAAGCAAAGACACAAAATCTCGTAACGAAGTTTGTGATAAAAATATTTTGACAGAGCTTAATGGTATTTATAACCCCACACTTCGAGAAAGGATGGAGAGAGGTGTTGTTTCTACGATTATTGGGACGAAAAAGCGCTTCGGATGGGGGTTAAAAAAACGAGCGCAGCGAGAGCGTCAACTGGAGTTTGCAATTAGCTGATGAACTTCACAAACCCATCATCAAAAATTTTCCAAAACGAAAAGTGTATGTGAATGGAATTGATATAATTTGGGCTGCAGACCTCGTTGAAATGCAAGCATTTTCAAAGTTCAACCGCGGGGTCAGGTATCTTCTCACAGTGATTGACGTGTTTTCAAAATATGGTTGGATGCTTCCGCTCAAAGACAAAACTGGAAAATCTGTCACAGACGCGTTCAAGGAGATTTTCAAAAAATCAAAGCGAAAACCAGAAAAGCTTTGGACAGACAAAGACCGAGAGTTTTACAACAAACATGTGAAGGAGTTGGGTGTAGAGCTTTACTCAACTGAGAATGCGGAGAAATCGTCGGTTGTCGAACGTTGGAACCGAACGATGAAAGAAAAAATGTTCAAGTCTTTCACAGCAAACAATACCAACAAATATATTGACGTTCTTGACGACTTTGTTGAGAGATACAACAACACGAGGCACTCTAGCATAAAAATGACACCTGTCGAAGCGAGCAAAAAGACAAATGCTATAACTGTTTACAGAAACCTCTATCCAGACTTAACATGACGCCCCATGAGAGCAAAATTCAAAATTGGCGATAAAGTCCGAATTCAAAAGAAGAAAGTTTTTTTTGAAAAGGTTTTCACCCCAAACTGGACAGAAGAAGTCTTCACCGTTTCAAAAATTCAAAGAACCGATCCGATAACTTATAAGATAACAAACTACAACGATGAAGAGGTTCAGGGCACATTCTATGCGCAAGAGCTTCAGAAGACATCTCAAGAAGTTTTCAGAATTGAGAAAGTTGTGAAGAAAGGCAAGACAAAGTCGTTAGTTAAATGGAAGGGCTATCCAGAAAGTTTCAACTCTTGGGTTGACAACAAAGATCTTATTAAACTTTAATATAAAATGTCAAATGAAAAACAAAGTCTTGGAATCAAAACCTCAACAGTCACTGTGTTTCTGAACGACAAGCTCACCCAAAGCTGTATAGAAAAGTATTCATCTATCGAGGTTAATTTGAACCCGGTTGAAAATGAATTTGAACCCTATTCAAAATTTAAAGATATAATAAATGTCATTTCTAAAAATAAAAGATCCATCAAAACGTGACAAACTTGTCGCTGAATATATCAAAACAAAGAACAAAATTCAGAATGATTTTCGCTCAGAACGATTGGGTGAACAATCACTTTACGAAGATTTTGGAAAAATCTTTAAACCAATAAGTGAACAACAGAAAAAGTCATCTGACGAAATTGTTTCAAAGTTTGCCCCACTTCAAGAAGCAATAGAAAATATGCCCCCAGCATTGCCTTGGGACATGCCTCAACATGAAGCCTTGCCAGACGCTCCCGCTGAACCTGAAGCATTGCCAGACGCTGCCGCTGTCGCTCCCGCTGAACCTCCATTGCCAATTAATATTGGGAGAATCGCAGACCAATATCTGCTTGCTTCGCATGGAGAGGATGGTGATCATTCACACTATGGGCTTAGGGATGAAAATGGGGAGTTTTATCAAGGAAATGCTCCGGTTGGAATAGAAGGAAACGATTTGGTAATTAAAGGCAAAAGGTATCGTGGGACCCAAGGTCTTTGGCAACTTATCACAATGAAAAAAACAGAACCTGGTTTTCCAACAAAAGAAGACGAGAAAAATTATGGAGAAATTATAGTTGAAGCTGATGCAATAAGACATCCAGACAATCCAGATACACCTTACGGAAGCAAAAGCTTCAAATGGAATAATTTCATAAAACCAAATTGGTATGAATATGAGAAAAACGCAAAACAAAAAGCAAAGCGAAAAGTAAAGCTAGAAGCAAAACGTCAACAGAAAAAAACACAAGGTCAAGGCTCTCTCCCAAGCGATCCAAACGGTTTGTGTGAACGGTTGGAATTGTTGGTGGTGTCGAAACAAGCAGGAAACACAGGTCTTCGAAACGAAATCGTAAGCATTTGTGATGAACTTTTGAGACAAAAATTTTTGTCTCATGATGCTTATAAAAACTTAATGCTGACATTAAGTAAATGATAGTTATAAGAAGAGGATATAAACGAAAATATCAAGTTGGTGGCTCTGGGATTTTTTCAAAGCTCAAAGACTTTTTGTCAGGATTCATCAGCAAAAAACAAGTTGTCGACACCGCTTTGAACATTGCTCGAAGTGCTGGGCAAAAGGCTGGTCAAAAAGCTATTGATTTTGCAAGTTCGAAATTGACTCCCAAATCACAACAAATTTTATCAAAACTTGTGTCTTCAACACCACCGTTTGCACCTCAAGGATCAACACCACAGAAGGCACAGCAGATGACAACACCAAATTTGAACAACTTGATAGCTAGGTCGGGGCAGCGCGCGATCAAGATTCAAGACCTTGTCAGACGGTTGAATAAACAATACATATAATAAATGAACGATTCTGAGCAAATCAAGGATGTTTTTGAAAAGCTTGAAGCCCTCAAAGGCAATATCAATGAACTAAAATGAGATATTGAAGAACTCAAATATTTCAACAGGGTATTGAGTTATAAACTAAGCACAATACCTGATTTTTAAAGTGAAAACAAAAAATTACATATAATAAACAATGGATATGCCTAAAATTAATGAAAAACCTGAAACCGATGAATCAATCGAAGAATACGAATATCACAGTTACGAACCAACCACCGGCACTGACCTTAACAGACCTGGGGAAATTAGGATGAATATTGAAATGCAAGACTTGTTCACACATCCGAGTGAAAGTTATCTGGTTTTCGACGGTAAGTTAGTGAAAAATGCTGACAATACCGAATACGCCAATTCTGACGTCATCACGCTAACAAACAATGCTATGATGCATCTGTTCATTAAGCAACATAAAATACCAACTTTCAGGACAAGAGATTGAAAGTCTGTTTCACCCTGGGCAGGCAACAACGATGCTTGGGCTGTTGAAATTTCCAGATGATTTTCCAAAAAGCACAGGCCTGAACCAATTGTGGTTCGAAGACACTGTCACAACAGCTCATCTTCAAAATAATGTAGGTTTTGCAGCTCGACAAATTTATATCATTCAAAAGCCAGACCCAAAAGGCACATTTTCATTCAGAGTTCCGCTGAAACACATCTTTGGATTCTGTGATGACTATGAGAAAGTCATTTACGGTTTCAAACATCAAGTAACTCTCGTAAGAAAGGGTGATAATGACGCAATTTTCAGAGCTGCTGCGGCTGATGCTGGAAAGGTTGTTTTGTCAAAGCTTTCTTGGTATATGCCACATGTGACTCCAAACTTGTAAGAAAAACTTGCACTCTACAAAACAATTGAATCAAAATCAAGCCTCCCAGTTGGCTACCGAATGATTCAATGCGACTCGATCCCAGTCCCGCAAACGAGAAATTTCACCTGGCGATTGTCAGTGAAATCAGCCCTGGAGAAGCCTCACTGGATAATCATGGCGTTTCAGACAGATAAATCTGGAGACCAATAACACAACCCATCAATTTTTGACCACTGTAATCTCACCAACATGTTTGTGATGTTGAACTCTCGCCGATACCCTGAGATTGATTACGACGACATGAACTTTACTCAGCAAAATTTTTCAAGGGTTTATGGAGATGCCGCAGCGTTCCGAACAAGTTTTACAATGTTGAAGAGCTGATTTCTTCTCCAAATATAACCCGGCAGATTACAAGGAATTGTTCCCAATGTTTGTCTTTGACGTCTCAAAACAAAGCGAGAAACTGAAAAACGCGGTGACTGACATTCAGATAAAGGCTCAGTTTTCAGCAAACGTCGCAGCAAACACAAAAGCTTTCGCCATTGTCATCAGTGATAAAAGTCTCATTTTCCAGAGCGATGGGCAGAAAATGCGTGTTGAATATTAAGTTTTAAAAATAACATACTCTTTTTTCAAAAACTGTCAATTATTTTGTGAAAATGATTGAAATCAGATTATGTTTATGGTCTTCAAGGCTATAAACATATTTTGATGAAAGTGCTTTGTCACAAATGAGTATCACACCTTGATAGTTTGCTTTTTTCACAAACGATCATAGCAGTGATTCTTAACCGGGGGTACACGTACCCCTTGGGAGTACCAAATACCGAAACAGGGGGTACGAAGCACCAACATTTTTAGGCATGCATGCCCTTAAAATTTTAAACATGTGTTGTTGATTGTTGTGGGTGCAGTAAACTTTCTTAGAGGCCAAACCTTGAATCACGGTCTGTTCAGAGTTTTTTGTAACGAAGTTTAAGATCAGAACACAATGTTCTTCTTTACTGCACGAAAGTGCCGTTGCTATCCTGTGTTCGAGTGCTTATTCGTGTTCGTGAGCTGCGCAAAGAAATCAAGCAGTTTCTGAGACACGGAGGTAGTGGCATAGCACCTTGAAAATGAGTTCATTAAGTCTCTCGCATAGGCTACCTTTCAGATATATTCAGCACCCCAACAACTTAACACCTCCACCCAGGGAACGGCAGTGAACATGATCAAAGCTAGGGAAAAGATGACTGCCTTCACTAATAAACTTTCAAGCTGTATTGGTCTCATTTGATCAGGCAACTATGCTAATTTCCTGCAACTTGATGTAGTTTTTAATGGAAAACTATCCTAACCCATTGTCATTAAAATATAAAAGCATTTGCAGGTGTTATACGGCAGTCCTTCCACAGATACTTTCAGCCAGGATTTCTATTTCACACGGTTGGATGCAAGACCCATTAATTTTTAACCTAAAATCTACGGATGACAGTGGTGGAATGATGGAAGACCCAGTTGAAATGAAAGCCGGTAGAAAAATTAAAATGAATTTCCATTTAATGCAGTTAGATACTTTCTGGTGCATGCAACTCAAC
>Ga0210059_1002869_pt1 | contig 27268 bp, 17 predicted proteins | sample Ectturendosymbi2_FD_188042 | JGI IMG/M metagenome (GOLD analysis project Ga0210059, IMG submission 188042) | Ecteinascidia turbinata endosymbiont from Florida, USA - Sample 2 (SPAdes) (version 2) | ecosystem: Host-associated > Tunicates > Ascidians > Unclassified | place: Key West, Florida... | reverse complement strand
CGGGGGGGGGGGGAAGAATATTTTTTGAACTGCTTCATCTTTTAAATTAATTACAGGTAAACAGCGTATTTGCTGGTGATGGCGCATTAAAGCAATTTGCGAAATCTGATTTTTTCAAGCTCGAGAATTTCACTCCATGCATCGCTTGGATGCGATTCAAAGCATCAAATATTTTTTCCAATTCTGCACCGCCGGGGAAATGCTCCTTCACCTTTGACCTCTCCCGACCTTTCATTGCACTTTATAATAGAGATTTATTTACGTTGCACCGTTGATTGACATTTTTTACGCGAGTCAATAAAGTTGATCGTTGTCACAATCAAAGTGTCATGGCAGCGTTTTAAACCTTCCTGCAAGCAGCAACCTCACACAGCTCGCCGAAGGCAGTACTTGGAACTGAGGCAGGAAGTGATTTCAGAATAGAGTAGTGCCATTGTTTTTATAACAAAAATGGGCCCAAGACAGGCCCGTTGCCAACTTTAAACGTGTGGGGGGTAACAACAACAACAATTTTACTTTTGGCCACGCCAGTAAACATACATTTTTAGGGGTGCAAGATTTTTGTTTTTGTTATTATATGTTTAAAACAAATTTTTCTGGGCACAACAGAATTTGGGGATCACAAAAACTTGGGGGGCACTGCTCCCGAATGCCCACGTGGCTTCGGACCTAGCCCAAGCTGCAATTAATTAAAAAAGGAAGACTATAAAATGAACTTCTATGACCATCGCTGATGAAAAGACGTGATGGTAAATCGTCCAGCACAATGAAGAACGTTATGCCACTAACTATGGTGGTGAACATACCAATTAAAAACTGCCAAAAGGCATAATGGCCACAAGATAGATCGTAATTATATGGATTTAAAAAAATGTCGTTGTTTTGTAGCAGTGAGTAGCGACTCCACAGTCGTGTTCATGGACGAAACTCTCGCTCAGACATTCGCAACATACAGCAGAGTTTTTACGTGTGGGCCGCAGAATGGTAACTTGAATGGTACACTGGTGGTTGAATTGGTAGAATGGAAACCATCTGGTAGCGCCAACTGTTTTTTTTCTGTCAAACACCGAAATGATTCTGATATGCCCGAAAAAAATTATGTCATTTCAGTCAGAATGTCTGAAAATATAAGCTAATGAACACTGTTATGGCGAGTTTTAATACAACTGTGAGACAAATGACCGAAATGTTTCAATGACTAAAATGTCTCAGCAAAAAAATGACCGAAATGTCTCAGCGAAAAAAGACCCAGAGCGCAACGAATGGTAACTTCAATGATTGGTTGAATCGTGTGGTTAAATGGTTGGTTGAATGGTGTGGTTAAATGGTTGGTTGAATGGTGTGGTTAAATGGTTGGTTGAATGGTGTGGTTATATGGTTGGTAGAATGGTGTGGTTATATGGTTGGTAGAATGGTGTGATTATATGGTTGGTAGATTGGTACCTAACCGATATGGCGGAAAATGTCAAGTTCTCGATTTACGGCAATGTTCTGACAAATATATCGAAACACAGAAACCTGACTCGCAAGCAACACCACGTCAGCGTTACGAACACGCCGCCGACTATAACCTCTGCATGAAAAGATCTTAATAAGCTTGAGAAAACATATGTGCGACGCATGAGCGTCGGAAGGATTTTTTCCAGGGGAGGGGGGCACTAGGGGATTTTTCAAAAACTTTTTTCTATGGGAGGGGCGAAAGTGGCGTAATTTCTTTTTTCCTACTCGAAACTAGGAAAACAACCTTTTTTGCTGAAATTTTCAAAGTCCAGCGGGGGGTCAAGGCCCTGTCTGCCCCCCCTTCCGACGCCCATAGTGTGAAGAATGCTACGCACCATGTGCCCCTTAAAGATCTTCTTCCTCTTCACGCGAAACCTCCCCTGCACGTCGAATATGACGATCTTATTGTCCAGTGACTGGCAGCCCAGCCACTTAGCGTTGGGGGCGAGGGTCACTGCTGGCATGGAGTGCATCCCGGGGTCGGCGATGTACTTGAAGTCGACTGGGATGTCCCTGTGGAAGAAAAGCGGAAAGCTGTAATTTCGAAAGAAATAAGAAAGAAAAACAAGCCTCAACACAAATAGCTTTTTTCACAACTGCTCAGCCAAGTTTATAATCGTGTTTTCCACATCTTGGTGAGACGCAGCAGCCACAAACGACATGAGCAGCGAATGCTTTACGTCACGCATCTTGCTTTTCTATGTTTTGCGTGTGATAATACCGTTGACCAGTCTGCTTGGTGTTATGGCAAAGTCCAAATAGAGATCTCACAAAATCCTAGCAAGTTAAACTTAGCAAACACGTAAAATCGCATCATAGGTCTCACAACGATTCCGACAGCATCTAATGCACTTTACCGATATCGACATGAGTGGATGTACCTTTTTTAGACTGTAGTGACAACGCAGTTTGCTGTAGCTCGGTTTTAAGACTGCTTTCGAATTCGCCAGGTGGAAGTAATTGGCACATCGTAAACAATACCACACATATGCCTAAGTACCAGAGGTGGCCGGAGTCACATTTTCAAATTCCGACTCCGCCCCTGTGCCAAAATTTTTAATCCGGATCCGGGTCCGTAATTTTCCAAATTTGAGAATCCGACTCCTGTTCAAATTCATGCAGCAACGATCGATGCATCCGATTTTCAGCAATGTTTGTGATTAAGCAAAGACATATGCAAAGGCCACGCAGACTCCTGATAGTGCCAAAAATGAACAGTGACTCCGGATCCGGTTTTACACAAATTTTTGACTGCGGATCCGTGGCCACCTCTGCTAATTACCTGGCAATTTGTGATGTTTAAAAGCATGATTGATTAAATAGCAAGAACAAGCTTTGCGCTTCTTTACTGAACCGGCAGCGCTTCTCTTCGAAATCGCTTTCAGTGCTCAACGTCCAAAATCATGAATGTGAGAATTAAACGAAAGAACAAAGGCTGGGCAACATGCGATGCGATTTCAGAGCCAACAAGTTGGCTTTTCCTTCTCGCTGAGACATTTCGATCATTCGCCCGAGATTGCTCGAAAAACATCTGTCGTTTTTCGTTTTCGGATTTTTTTAATGACTGAATAAAGCATCATGACCGAATTGACTTAATTTTTTTCGGCAATTTCAAGACAAATTCGGTCAATGAGTGAAAAAAATCAGCCACCCAACCATTTGCGATCGGCCAACACAACAGTCTCCCCTGAACACACATCAAGCAGCACATCCGCCAACTGACCATTCCCACACTCGCAGACTCACCATTCCCACACTCGCAGACTCTTGTCGTCGGAGGTCGAAACGAACTTGGTGTTGTTGTCGACGAAGGTAATGGTGTTGACAGCACCCAAGTGTCTGTCGTATTCCTGCACCATCTCACCACTGTTTATGTCCCACTGCGGAAGTACGAACATCCGGGGATTGGCTGGTCGTTCAAATTTGTTACGCGTTACCTGGCAACCTGATTCCATTAGGAGCAAGGCCTTACGTTTTAAGCATTAGGCCTGCGCTCAGGGTAAAATCCGTGGTATCTGGTAAATAAGTCAGGCCTAATGCAAATCTACCAAAACAAACACGCTGTAAAAGACCACTCAAAAACTACGTACACAAACAACACTCTAAAAGTTTTAACAGCTCACCGAAGTCGATATGCAAGATAGTTATAGGAAAACAAGATACGCTGCTAATTTTAAGTTCAAAGCTAGTGACCAACCATCTTTCTAAAGCCGTGGTTTTCAAGCTGGGGTCACGACCCCAGAGGGGTGGTGAGCCATTTTTGGAGGGATCGCGAGTAGATATTTTATGTATACAGCTGTAACACACATGCTTTAACTGAGTTTTAGATGGGGACCGTTGGGTTATTGTGGGTTGGTTAAGGGTCGCTGTACATAAAAGGTTGAAAACCACTTTTCTATCAAGAATCACGAGCATATTGTCCTCGATAAGGTTGGTAAGGTAGTTTATCATCAAAAGTTTCTCGTACTGAAAAGGCTTTGGCAGGAACCGAACGGAAAGTTATAGTTTCCACAGTTGCGTATTTTCCTCAGGTTTGTTTGCGGCAGGGGGTGCAGTGCAGAGTTAGGGGTATACACCTAGCAAACCCCAATAGGCCGTTATTACACAGGGTGATGGACAAATATGCCAGCAGGTGTAAACCTATCTGCAAAGTTGTTCCGGTTACAACGGCATTCGACCGGTTCGCAAGAACCTGTTCTTGGAATTTCTTTAATCCCGAGAACCGGTTGTTGGCATCAGTCAAGCGTTTTTAATTTTCCCCCATGAAAAACCTTTTACTTACAATACAACTTATTTTCGCAAACCTGTCATAGACCTGTTGCTAACTTTTGATAGTGAACAACAAGACTAAAATTTGGGAAAATAACTAAAATCAATTATTTCACTTGCTAGAATGTACCGGTTTGCAACACAAAGATCAACCTTTGCACTTACATCGGGCCATCCAGCATGGGTTGCCTCTGGATACTGTGGTAATGGGAGAACCTGTTGTTAGTAGTGATTCCCGGAGTGAGCCTATTCTTAAAAAATTTTGAATCTCACCGCTGTCTGCATGCATACATACATACCAGCAGAGACGCTGATGGCCATATTGGACGTTTTTATATTGAAAAACAGCGGAGAAACCAAAAAAATAGAGGCAATACCAGGCACAAACAAGGGACTATTTCGACATAGACGGGACATGGCAATATTCAAGTCAATATTTATCAAGTCAATTTAAAACAGTTGAAGTAAATATTCCAAATCATGGCAATATTTACTATAAGTCACCTCACCGTAACTATCTTCTTGTCGGAGAGACCAGCGACAAATAGATTTTGTTTATCGTCGTCCGGATTGAACTTGACGCAGTAAGGGATCTTTCCGTTCGTAAACTTCGATATGCATTGACCTGCAACGACACGGCGAAAAAAAATATTGCGGCCGGAAAAAGATTCCGAAACACCGGCGTTTTCCGCGAAACGCACCGAAGTTTTTCACTAAAACGGCAAAAAAAGGTGATGTCTTGGGAGTTGGAAGATTAGCCTTAAGAATATTTATCATACAATTTCTGAAGAAATAAACGAACAAGCACCTGTCCTATATGGTCATGGTTCAACTGGAACCGTTGGGGACAGATGGAGACGCAGTTTCCAGAAGCAAAATCGTGTATTGAGTGCATTTCGAACAGCTTCATTTAACAAAAAATGGTTGGGCATGTGTGTAAAATAGAAGATAGCCAGGTTGCAAAAGATCTCGATCAAAATATTCTAAGCAGAGAGCGTCACATCTTCTGGCAGATGCATCCAGGCTTGCCGCTTGGAAGGGAATCAGTCGCAAAACGAAACGGCCGAGGATGTTATCAGTTTGAACTTATTCCAACAAGTACTGCCACAGCTTTACAAACTGTAAAATCAACTTTGTTTGCTTCATTTTCAGACGAAACCAAAATAACACAAAACTTTTTGTTGGTGAAGAAAAAGCTTAGAAGAAAGGTCATACATTGTTTAACATAACAACACTTCATCGTTGCCATTTCTGCTCTGGTTTATGTCAACACTGCTCTTCTTCGTAAGTGACAAACTCTTAAAAGTCAATAAAATAGGGACTTTTTGCCTTAAAAAGGGATCGTGGAGGTATCGAAAGGTAACTAAACCCAATTGCCATCCCCGTAGCTTCCAGCAATAATGCAGAAGGTTTAAGATATAACAACCCGTTTTGAAAATATAACAAGCAGATTTTGGAACATAACAACCAGTTTTTGAAACATAACAAGCAGATTTTGAAACATAATAACCAGTTTTTGAAATATAACAACCGGTTTTTAAGGCTGTTCGTACAAATGCTCACAAAACTCGACTGAAAAATAAGTCTTGCAGCTAAATTACGGCACCGATCGCGTCATCACCGGTTTTCGTCACAAACTGAATTCATCTCCATGCATTCAGATCCCCTGCAACGCTGGTTTGATCACTTCAACAACGCCGCCCCCTGATTACTCGGCCGGTTGTAAACACCTCTCGAAATTATTTCGGAAAACACAGTTTCGCTTTTTATCTCTCATCACAGTGATACGGGAAGGAAAAAGGCGGAACGAATGCTACGCGCGCGTTTAAAAAAAAAAAAATGAAGCAGATCTCATCTGATACCAGTCTCAGTGTCCCACAGTTTGATGTAGCGGTCGTAGGCGGCAGTGAGGAATCTCGTCCCATCGTTGCTGAAGCAAGACTCGCGAACAGCTTTCCCATGACCGATGTATGAACGTAGCAATCGACGCTTGTGGTAAACCTCCCATAACTGACAAAAATAAGGTCCATGCAGATCAAGCCAGTGCCCTTTTTGAACACAAAAGACTGCTCTCTGGGGCGGGTCGTTAACGTTGTTGCAAATAAACTACAGTTTCAATTGGAAACACGACGCACCAGACAACGTTGAGCTTCAACTAAATCCACGCCAGCACCTTGACAATTCAGCAGTTGGGAAAACACACGTAACATGGATATTCATAAAAAATCTGAAAAAACTCAACTGTTCAAATGCGATTAGAAGCAAACACTCGCGATCGTTGGAAAGCACTTGAGAAGGATCATATTCAAGATCCTGAACTAATCCTACATCCGGTCCAAACCCATCTACGCCTTGTTAGGATGTGGTCACAGCCGCCCAACGAAACAACATGTTTTCAGCACTTTGTTTCAAACGCAGCGAAGCGTTACACTTTATAAATGCAGTGAAGCGTGACATTTCATAAACACAGCCCTTTTCATATCCGAGCACAGATTACCTATGAGTGCATTCTCATTTGTGCACATCAAAAAAAAATACGCAAGATGTCAGTCAGAAACACGCCCTGATGCAGAGCATTGCACAGGCACGCAAGGGGTTAAAACCAGGGCTGTGGAGCCGGTATTCAAATTTCAGGCTCCGGGCATCTAATTTTTTTGTCTCCGGCTCCAACATCTTGAGATCTTTGGCTCCGGCTCGAGAACGATTTGGTCCGAAAAACAGAAAAAAACATTGCATTATTTGTATAACTCGCTTGAACCGGAACCAAATTTCCGGCTCCGCTAAAAAAATTTTGACTCCGGCTCCAGCCATCCAAAACTGCTCGGGCTCCAGCTCCACAGCCCTGGTTTGAACACAAAACGTCAGGTAGGCCAAAGATGAAAATGCTGCACAGCTTACCTTGACTTTGCAGTCCATGGATGTGGACAGTAGCAAATGCCCTGATTTGGGAAAGAGCTTGATCGACGACACGGCCTTTGTATGGCCAGACCATGTGTGGATGTGCTTCTTCGGCAGGTAGCATTTGTCCGGGGGTGCGTCCGACTTGAGGTTGACCCCAACATCTTGCGGAATGTGCATGTACGACCGACCCTGGATAGGATGTTTGCCGTTGCAGTGATTGTACGTGGTGGCTTATTACTGATCACATATATACTGTATTGACTGAACACAAAGGCCAAGCCACCAGTGTTCACATGACTTGCCTGGTAGTCCGTGGGATCTTTGACGTGGAGAGTGGTTTTTTCTTCCACGGTCTTTTCTTCGGCAACTTTGCCCTTCTTCTGGCGTTTGGCCGTGATCTCGTTCAGTTCTTTTTGCATTTCCTTTGAAAATTAGGTCAGAATGCCACAGTAAATTGAAAAGCACTTTCACTGCAACAGACGACACTTGTATTGAAGATTTTGAAAGAAAAGCAAATTTTGACAGACTATGAGTAAGTTGAACCTATCGTTTCCCTTAAAACCAGGGGTGTAGTGGGGCAGGAACGCCTGGGCACAGCGTTCCCACATTTTTCACAGTAAGCAGACCCACAGCCAGGTTTTAAGGGAGGGGCAGGTTTTAAGGTTGGGGGGGTTAAGGTTGGGGGTTAAAATACATTTTTTTTTCTTTTCCTATCCATGGACGTCGGAAGGATTTTTTCCAGCGGGGGAGCACTTGGGGATTTTTCCAAAATTTTTCTTGGGGGCCCCAAAAGTGGCAAAATTTGTTTTTTCCCACTCGAAACTAAGAAAACAACCTTTTTCGCTAAGAGTTCTAAAATCCAGGGGGGTCAATGCCCCCTCCTTCCGACGCCCATGTTCCTATCGTAAGCGCGAACGAACGAACCGGCCCACGAGTTGGCAAACGGTGAATTGGCTCGTCCGGCTGCACATGCAATTGCGTCTTGATTTTGTAATTGCAACCGCCTGCTCGCTGCCGGCCAAATATAACGTCACACGTCGTTTCTGCATGAAGCTTATGACGAAGCATCAGGGCGAGCTCTCCCTGCGCTGAACGGGAAAGCGAAGTTTCTGGAAACAGAATTTCTGTTGCAACGAAACTAGGTGGGTTAGAAGCAAACTTTTTTTGTATAAATGCCTACAATGCGCAACGACCCGTGTGTCGGTACGAATGATTTTCTGCACTATGACGATTTTACAAAACAAAAAAATGCCAAAAACGAGTAACATTTCCGCCGAACGTATAAGGATGGCCACAAACCCACGATTTGGTGGCTGAAGCAAGTTGTGCTTTACATGTTCAGTGACGGAATGCAAGTCAGAGAAAGGACACAACGGCGTGTGTTTTGATGGTTGTTTTTTTTATTCGATCATTTTTTGGTCCAAGACCGAATATTAAGTCATTTCGGTCATAATATTTGAAAATATAGGATAAAAACACTGTTATGGCGAGTTTTAATAGAACTGTGAGACAAATGACCGAAATGTTTCAGGGAAAAAAAAGCAGTTTGATGGTATGCAATGTTAGAGGATGCGCACTAATAACAAGGCACTGTTTGCAACAGAATAAGCTCAACTCACATCAGACGGCTTTGAAACTTTGACCTCGTCCACGTAACCGCCCCAGGGGCCCATAAACCCTTCAATATCTTCAGGATTGTTTTGACGGACACGTTTTCTTTTGTCCTCGGGCCGTGGCTTTGTTTTCTCGAACACCGTCTTGGCATCGTCGGGGGGCCCGGCGGGCTTCTGGACGTCTGTGGCCTCCTTTTCCTCGCCGTCCTTTTTCGATTCATTGGGTTCATCGAAGGTGGTCGTACAGACTAGGATAACACAAGAAAGGCGTGGTCTGCATCGACAGCTGTTTTTTTTTCGGTCACAGACCGAATTGAGTCAATTTGGTCAGAACGTCCAAAAAGGTAGGCTGGCCGAACGTCGAGTTTTAATACAATTACCGGACAAATTATCGAAATGCCTCGGCGAAGATAAAACCAGATCGGCAGACACCGTTAAAAACAGACATGCAGTTAAACCGCTAAGTTAGGTTTACATCGCTTTCTCCACCACCGACCTACTATCTTCTCTTGGGGTGAAGCAGTGTTGATGGAGGGGTCAACGGCATAACCTGCGAAAAATCGATACAGCGCTGCATCAGATGCAGGATTCAAATAACAACAACAACAACCATTGATAAGTAACAAATAAATGATGTGCCTTTTTTCAAAAACAGCGCCTTGGCATTCTATGTGGGCAGCGAAACGTAGTCAATGAATTGGAACTCATACACTGGCCGTCGGGTGTTTGCGACTAAATTTCGTTTTTAACTGTGAACAAGATGAAACTTCACCAAGTGTGCGTCTGCCCCCGGCAAACTTTAACTATCTCGTTGATCACAAATCACATGACTGTTGAGATAAGCTGGAACCTACAAGCGCTCCAAACAGAATCGATCGCGAAGATGTAAATCGTTACGGTTCACTGAACATAGTCGCATTCACCAAAATTTGTCCCAATAGCACCTATAACAGCCAAAGACGGCACTCCATAAGAAAGAAAACCAACACATACAATTTTACTTTATATTACTTCATAGAAATATGTAGGAACTGTGCGGGTACACCAGGTAAAGGCTTACCATAGCTATGAAAGGTTCGTCGTTGATTCTCAAAGTTGAAGTCACTGACATGGGCTTCCTCGGCATAACCAGACAGAGTATTCTTAATTGCGAGCTGCTGTTTGGTTTTAAACGGATTCGCTGGACCCTGCAAAAAGTGTAACACGTTTCACGTTTGCCTCTGGAAAGTTGACACAAATCTAAACTTTTGTTCTCTGATCATTAAGGATGTCAATACTATGTTGACTGTGGTGAATCAACTGCTTTTGAGCAATGGCGTTTGCATTCAACTTACTGGTACGCCTTTTCAGCAGTCACTCGTCAACTACAAACTACAGTGGTCCGTATCAGCCTGGAAGCAACGAGATTCGTTTACATCCGACAGACGCGACCACAGCGCCGAGTCGACACAGGTCAATAAAACTGTTCGCTTTTTCCTGCCCAACATTACGGATTTTCGCTCAACGAGCAATTCTCACTGGACCTGACGCAGGTCGGTAACAACTGTATATTCGCTGCAAAGCATTTCCTACATTGCCGCTCACTGTTACATTTTCTGCTGCTCAGCGGTATTTGCAACGCAGCAAGATTCTATTCCACTACGTGCACTTGTACTGTGGGCTACCGCAAGCGTTCCAAATACCGTACATGCACACCGTCCTGCAACAAGATACGGCTTGCACGTAGAATCACTTGGGTCGCAGTGATAATGCTCTCCTCCGCGAGATGCACCTCCCGTGTGTCTGGAGGTACGACAGCGACTGGGTTCTGAACACAGCTATAAACTTCTCTCCACCTGCCAAGCATGTCCGCGCTTTGCTCAGGGCGCACTTACGGTTTTGATGAAACTTGGAATGTCAGAGCTTTTTTCGCAGAAATTGTTTCATTGTCCGTAAGTGGACCCACCGTTTGTCAGAAATTCTCCAAAGATTGAATACTGGGCTTCTCTTCCGCTTTATTCTGGGGTTTTCCGCTTAATTCTGGGGTCTTCCTCGCTATGACCCAAGTGATTCAAAGCTTTGTCTCCAAGAACTGGATGACAACTTTAATCTCATTGTTCCAGATGCCCGAGCACTAGCAGCTTATGAAATGACAGCTGTTTTCAAAGACCGGCAGTTCTGCGCAATCACGTGTTTATTGGAACAAGGAAAATCCACTGTCTTCAAAAACAGGGTTGCGGAGTCGGAGGTTTTTGGGTGGAGCCAGTGTCGGATTCCTAAGAACACCAGGAGGCGGAGTCGGACAAAACGGATTTTTTTATCCGACTCCGACAGTCCAATTGAATCATTTTATACATTGCACTCCTAAGTTAGGAATCCCAACTCGTGCCTGTTGAAATGATACAATTTATTTTGAAATTTTTATTGAAACAGAATTCTTGCTGTGTACAACGATTTCCAATGATTGCTAGTAGCGATAAAATGGTTGACAGCCAAACTTTATTCATGTTATGTTAAGTAGTCGGAGTCGGGAATTTTGGAAAGGCTGGAGCTGCAAATCTTGGAAAGGTCAGAGCTGGAGTCGGACATTTTACCTCCGTCACTGCAACCCTACCCAAAAGTCATCCTTACATCCTAGTCCACCAGGGTATACGACTTTGTTACGACCTCTTAATTCTACACACTTGCAGGAGCCTTGTTGGTTATTCTAGAAGTACTGACGGACAACCAGATTGTGAGCGGTCAACAGTTCTGAAAACATTTCGAACGTCTTAACACTGATCGGAACAGGTCAGCTGAAAAGATGCCAAATGCAAACAGTGATCGTTTATCGAGATACTATTTGTACGTGATGGACTTCTGGATATAGCTTTTAAGTGATGCTTCATGTGTTGTTACAGCTGCATGAGAGAATTTCTGGATCTGCTTTTTTCAGTCATAGACCGAAATGATTTTGAAATAACCAAAAAAAATTACGTCATTTCTGTCAGAATGTCTGAAAATATAGGCTAAAAACACTGTTACAGCGAGTTTTCGAACAACTGCGAGACGAATGACTGAAATGTTTCAGTGACCAAAATTTCCCAGCAAACAATGACCGAAATGTCTCAGCGATAAAAAAACAGTTCTGGATTACCATGGTCTGCATCATCACGCTGGCCGATGACACCCACCAATGCCGTTTCCATAATGGTGCAGTTGGTGGCTTTAATTTTCACGGGACAGTGCTAGTTTCATCCATGAACTCAGAATAGCGTGCAGTTGAGTTGGTTTTTCAATTCCAAACATGCACAGCAATGGGATCTGTTCATCAACAGCCTGCCAGCTTGAGACTTGCAAAACATTCTCACTTCAGCTTGAGCAGTTATTGTTGGCATAACAACAAAACTTAAGTTGCCACCCTTGGCACAGCTCCATACCACTTGAGCCACAACACTTAACCGAAGACATTTCAAAAACACCCATATGATATTGCTTGGCTTCCTCAATCAGTTCATTTTTGTGGGGTTATGTTTTCATTTGCAAATCACAATATTTTACAGCATTGTTGTTTACATTTGTTTTTCAAGTCTTTTACAGAAGAGCTGCTCTGTCCCCATTTTCTTTATCTCATACATAACATAATGGTGCATAGTGGGACTTACACACTTACACATGTACAAGACTGACAAAGTAAGCTATTGCACATTTGTTAAACAGGCCCTCTCCCTAAAGCAGGGATGGGATTGCGAACCTGCGGCCTGTGTGAACATTTAACATGGCCTGCATCGGAATTTTTGTTTCCCAAGATAGAGCACAACATTGCATTAAAACAGTAAGTCAAAAAAATCTCCCACTCATAATTTTCTTGTCCTTATTTTCCCAAAGACAAGGGTAACAAATTATTTTGTGGCTTGCTGGCGACATTCCATATGTGTGACCAATGATAGTAAATGGGGTCCCTACCCCTTCCTTAAAGCCTAAATGTGGTACCAGTTGACACATGCTGTTTTCTAATGGTTCCTACATAAATCATGTATGCCACAAATATGTTGTAGCACAACTGGTTGCATAATAGGGAATACTATGGGAAGATGTTACTATATGCTTATTCATATCTACTACTTCTTCTGCAGTTAAGCAATCACTGCATGTGAAATGTAGAGGTTGTGATGTGTTATCACTTTTCTCGCAATGAGCAATGGCAGCTGATATTTTACTTCTCTGATTCATAACTCTTTTGATATCCAATCTGAAAACATTAATACAACTAAAAATTATTGTCTTGCTGAACAATCCCCTTTGGTGAATATGCCACAATTTAATTCATTGTATACTATTAGATCTGGCCTTAAAATATGGCTAACCACAGCTGTACATGTAAGCTGTACGGTGCTTGGACATGTTTCATTAAATTAGATGCTGGCAGCAGAATTATAAGAACCTCAAATTCATGCAACAAAAAACACTATTTTGACTGGCAACTAATGATTGCCATGTTTTCACAGCTCTAATAAAATGTCTTCAACACACTTATCTTTAACAAGTTTCAATGAATGATGCAACAACACTAATCAGGAATAAATTTCAAGGTGTTCTTATGTTATTCCAATAGGACAGATAATAGAAATGCCATGAACGTGATTTTTGCAGTTGAACACACATGATGATTAATGAAGCTATGTAACATGTATTTTTCCACAACTTCTTATTTGCACCAAGTGACAAAGATACTTTTAAACCAAAACCTCAAGATGTGACTGAAATGTTCACATACTGTAAACTCACCTGCTCCGGGGCGTGCGATTCTTCGTAAGTTGGATTGTAATACACAACTTTATTGTTTATGTGATCGAGGACATTTGGACCACGTGCATCAAGCTAAAAGCAAAAAATGGGTGTTTAAGGTCAAAGGATTCACTTAAAACTAACACTGAAAATGGGCATTATTCCATCCGGAAACATACAGTGTACACATGTAATAGCTCATCAATGCAGGTTATGTATGGTCTGTGACAATACTGCATAATACTACCAATACTCCTTGCAATTTATGCACCAAGACAATTACTCTTGCTTCGACCTGAGGAAAATTGTCCAAGTTAAACTGACATTAGTTTGATGTTACAAAACAAGTGTACCAATTTCTGATAATTTTCATAGTTTCTCTAAGTCAACACCTTTCTATCCAAGCTTTACTTCATAGCAATACAGGATAAAGTTTCGAAAGAGCAGTTTAGAAATTTTACATTTATATTGATGTTCAACCACAGTGAAGCCATGTCCACAACCCGCAATATTCATATTCATAACGCTGATGTAGCATCAAAATTCTCCATGAAGTAAGATCAGATGCTGTAACAACTTTTCCGGCATGTATTTTGCAGTGTTAATAGCATTTTCTTTAATAAAACTCAACATGTATGTTTCCTATCTCATTTTGCAACCACAGCTAATTCATGATAAGCAATCCAACAAGGCCAATGCCGCCTTTATAGAACAAATTTTGCATGTGCAGGAAGTTAAAGTAGGCACCAGGGTTGTGGAGTCGGTGTCGAAAGGAGTCTGATTCCTAGTGACACCACGAGTTGGAGTTGGTGTCAGATATTTTTGTCCGACTCCGGAAGTCTAACTGAATCATTTTTACATCGCACTCCCAAGTTAAGAATCCTAAATCATGCCTGTTGAAATGGTACAATTTCTTTTGAAACGTTTGTTGAAGCAGAATTCTTGCTGTGGCTATGTACCACATTTCCATTTATTGCTAGTTGTAACAAAATTGTTAACAACCAAACTTATTCACGTTATGCTAAAGAGTTGGAAATTTGAGAGGTTGGAGTCGAACATTTTACCTCTGACTCCACAAACTTGGTAGGCACACACAACATTGGAAAGTAGGTCAAAAACTGAGAATTGAGGAATTGTGTGGCAAAGCAGGCATGCTTCATTGGATTTGTTTAGGATTTATCTTTCTTAGTAATAAGATGTTTACATTAATTTCATAAAATGTGATGTTGTAAACTGATGAAACTACAGAAAAAAATTGGCTAGTAACATCTTTAGAAGATGATATGAACAGTTCTACCTAGGTTTACTCCAATTTAAGATTTTAGTATTTTTTTAAATCAAAAATACTACCTTTTCACCACCACACCTGGTGCAACACATCACAGTAGACTCAACACATTGAAAATGTTAATAGAGCTCTATTGATGTATTGGCATGTTGATATATATCAGCCAATATGGCGATGTTGCTTGTGTATCATATCAGCAAAATTTCGCTGATATACAGTATATCAGCAATATTTTCTCCTAAAAGCTGCTAAGCTATTGTTCTGCATGCAGAGTGTTTGGAAACCCAAGTTGCTACTTTGTCTCTGATTGATTAATACAAATACTCTGTCCTGTTCCTTATGGAATGCAAGTCTCTAAATACATCTAAAGTAATGTGTAATATACAGACCACTGTGCAATCGTCCCAATGAACTGCTCTACGATGTAACATTCGCTTGTAGGTTTTTGCACAGCAATCATGTAGTTGACTGTTTTAGTGACCCAGGTTTGCACCAAATTCGATGCTATACGATTCTTCACCACAGTGAAATGATAGTTTCATCACTGTTTTTAATGAGCTGCGTATTGCTGATTACCCACTCATGAAATCTGAGCACAGGCATGCACACAGAAGGGTACTTTTATGCAACACATGTTTGTGTAGTTGTTTGCATGCTTAATTTCACAAATGCAAATTTCTGAAATGGCCAAGGACTGCAGTAGCTATGACAGATGTAAACATCCTATAGTACATGAAAACATTTGTAACTTGTGTAGTTATTCCACTTGTTTATGTGGCCTACATACTAAAGAAAAAAATGTACTGCAACGTCTTTCAACTACGGTTTGAATAATGCAAAAATATTAATATCAAGTTTTTGGTCATGAAAAACATTGATCAGCCCAAAAAAGCCTTATTGCTTGAGCTTTAGTTAAGATCATCAAGCATGCTGTATCTAAGCATCAAAGACTGAAAACAGACAAAACATAACAAAATACAACTGAAAAAATATAACAACAGTGATCATTCCAGGGCCCTGTGGAGTGGAGCTAAAGCAATTTCGGATGGCTGGAGCCAGAGTTGGATCCAAAAACTCTTACATGGTGGAGCTGGAGCCTGAAATTTGGATTAAGTTTCCATAGCTTGAGTTGGTGGCAAGCTAGTTTTACAAATAATATGTTTTTCAGTTTTTAGTTGATAAAACCATTTGAGCCGGAGCCAAAAATTTTTAAAGATTGGAGCTGAAGCTGGAGCCAATAGCTTTAGATGCCCATTTCCCAAGGCTGGAACCAGAACCTGAAATTTGAGTTCTGGCTTCCCAGTCCTGGATTATTCTGCAATACCTTTTTGGTGCCACCTTGGTACTCATAAACATTTCCAGCTCTGCAACCAATGTAGCTTGTCTGAAAGTTCATCTTTCTGAAAATTTACCTGACATGCAAGTTTTACCTGTCGTACAGCAAATGGACTACGATGATACACTGTCGACAAGATGCATAGCCTACAGCAACTACTTGAAACTTTTAATTTGAATGCTTGTGGCATTGCAATTTAACAAGTTGATGTGAAAGTGTGGGCCATAAAATGATGAATCAGATTGTTAAAGATCAATCTTAACATTAACTAAGGCATTTCACGTGATTTCAATGTGTTGTTGGCAAAGTCAAATAAAAAATATGTTTTTCAACACATTCTGCTACGATAATTCAGTTTCCATTTTAAATAAATTCATCCAAGACACAAAAGTGTTTACAAAGTGGTCTTTTTCAACATTTATTTTTCAACAAAAGTGTTGACAAATGTTCTTTTCAACAAAGAACAAAATTGTTCTTTTTCAACATTCAACTACACGCTAAATGAAACACTTCCAACTTTACAATGAAGGGTCACAAGTGACCACACTTCTTATCTGAATATGACATGCATGGCAATAACTTAACTCAGAAAAGTAGCAAGAAATGTTTTTGCTTTTGGTTATAGACCCATATTTCAAGTTTGGAGAGGTATAGAAATAGGTTTTCAATTATTTTTATTAACCATTTTGTTTTCAGTGACAAAATTAAATATATCATTTACAGGATAATGGGTAGAGATTGTGGGCATGAATTTCTCAGTTATTATGAGTGGGAAATGAAAGACACCAAAAACATATTTGTTCAACCGAATGTTACCAACAGTTTATTGGTCTTCTTTCGAAGTTTACGGTAAGACAGCTTTGTAGGAAAACACAAAAAATTTACCAACAGCAATGGCTATACCAAACAAAGCTGGACTCTTGAGATGAACGATACATGCCTTAGTGACTACATCTGGTGCTGCTTTCACCATTTCCATTGAAAAAGAGCTTGTTTTTACAGATAGAGGCTTTAAATGCAGTGTTTCTTCATCAGCAGGAACATTCCCAACAACATTTTCTGAATCTTGGTCTTCTTCATCTGATACATCTGCATACGCACTTTGCAAAGATGCAATTGCAGCCATTTTTGAACACTTAGGCTAGGCAATCAGTGAACTAGAATTTATAGAATTGCAGAAACATACAACACAGTGTACAAATAGTATCATTAAGCTACAGATTGCATGTAAATTCATTAGCCAATCAAACTTGCAAGAAAGCATACAGCACATCATATCACCTGGCTCAGTTAAAGAGAATTTGAACAGAGCACATTTACCTCACTTTTTATGTCATGGTTTAGCTAAGTTTGGAAACAGATAATGAGTGTTGCATAGATCCAATTAAATATAGCAGACAATGCCCATCATCAGCATAGACTTTTGGACCTAATCTATTATGGCTTTTACTTTTGCCATGACTGAATTCAACAATTCATGAAAGACTGTGAATCATAAGTGCCATTGCAGAGAGATAATCAGATGAACATATGGTCCACTCAGCAATTACAGTACCTTAGTGGTCTACCAGTGATAACTATAAAATGGATGGCCAACTCCACTGTCTTCATTGACGCATCAGTGCGTTGTTACTCCACATATACCTTTGGCTTGCAGGGCAAATCATTAAAAAAACTGTGCAGCATCGTGTAACTATCAGTTGTTGCACTTTTTGCAAACCCCAATGTGCATATTTTCCCAATTTTTTTATTTTTGTACAACTGTAAGGTTTGAAGACCGTATGCTTTTTCTATATGCCAAAAAATGTTATTTCCTAGCCAAAATAGTGTCAGCTGATCTTCAACTTCTCAGGACTCGTCATGTCATGTCATTGCTTTGGCGAAACAAAGAAATATGTGGTTAAAGTAAGAAGCTAATGCGCTGCTAAAGCTAAAGAAATTTCCAACGAAAATGTGGGTAGATATTTTTGCACGAAACAGATGAATCTTTGCAAACTTGCATTACTCAGGCAGCTGAAAGCCGATCAGTATCCTAATAATGGTTGTTTTTGTTCAGATCCAATAAAAGGTTCATGGTACATGCTGTGCAAACGACATTAAAGCTGATTAAAGCTTATCTACTGCGTCCCTGGACATACCTACTGTACAAAAACGCATTAATAAGTTTTTTTATCATTAATAGAATAACTAAAGTTAAAGTTCCTTTGCACCATGTCTCACCAGGTCCCTTGGAAAAGACTTACTATACATTGCTATGTCCAAACTGCGAATTGTTTCACAATGGCCACCAGAAGCAGATTGATGCTTTGGTGGTCACGTTTGTTGGGCTCACTTTTATCTCAGGTGTGGGCAAACAGCAGCTCACTGAACACTCTACACATAATTAGGTTGACTAACAGAATACGAATTTATCAGCAGAGAGTTGTGGAAACCTTGATTTTTTGTAGCTTTATTGTTTGCTTGTGTACAATATTTTATGACAAGAAGAGTCTTTATTTGTATTGATATCTTTCAATGTGTTTGTTTTTCAGTGAAGTTATTCGTTTTTCTTCCTGGGTTCAAGAGGATCATTGCAAACAGATGTCAACGCTAGTAGCGCAGTCAAGAATTTTGTTCATGAAAAGCCAGTCATTGACGTTGTCAATCACTGATGTCGTGTTGAGTCCAACTGTTCCTTTGGTTGATTTTCTAACAATTAAAAATTGATATACAGCACATGTAAAATTTTAGCAAGTTTGTTTTAGGGGGACATGGCTTTTTTGGCCTCATTCTAGCTGTGCTACGACTCTATGCGTTTTTTTGGATTGAGACGTTTTTTCACATCGTCTCCAAATATTACATGTAGCACAAATTTAACAATCAATCTATGGAATGGCAACGATCACCAGATTTCCAAAAAATGTTTTCAGAAATTGAGCGAAGGAATGCAAACAGGCATAGGACAGAGATGGGAGTTTGACACAATGCAATAATCCTTGTAGTCTGGGTTACTTTTTTCAGTCAGTTTTTGGTCAGAGACCAAAATTTAAATCAATTCAGTCATAATGTCCGAAAAAATAGGCTAGTGAATACTGTCATGGTGAGTTTTATACAATTATGAGACAAATGACTGAAATATCGCAGCAAAAACGGAAACCCAGCCTGTGGTATAGGATCAGCCTCAATGCATTTAGACCAGTGGTTCACAAACGGGTGCCATTTGGCTTACCAAAGGAAGAATTTTTAATTCCTGAGAGGAAATTTGTTTTAGGGAGGAAAAGCTGTGCATAAAAAAATGTGAAGTTTTTATCATTTGTTTATTCGACACACAAAAATTTATTTGTAAATTCATTTGTTAAATTATTTTTTTGTTCTCTTGTAAAATAGTTATTTTGCATTGTTTTAATTTTATCCCTGAGATAAATTTTTAAGAGACACCTGGAACCATGTCCAGGTATTGTGAAATTTTTGCAATTATCTTTTTTGTGATGTTTCTTGGGGAGAAATTAGCAATGTTTAGGTTTGTAAAGGGAAACAATGAAAAAAACTTTGAGAACCACTGGTTCAGACCCTCCGTGATTTTTGTCAACATCATTCAGTATATTGTTCTGTAACAGAAATATTTACATTTTAAAATCATTGATTTACAATTGATATTGCACACCCACTTTCCAATTGATCAGTACTTGTTTAAATTTTATCCAAAAACTCCAGTCTTGGGTCGCTTTCACTTCGGACTAGGTTTTTGACACTGCCATTCATGATGTCAAACCAATCTTACAAAAAAAGTTGCATGTTTGCGATCAACCCTGCATAGGTGCATCATAACAAAACTCAAAAATCTATATCAAACAAAAAGCAGAACATATTTTGACATCTTACAGATGTTTTTTCTCTTAAAACAGTGGTGGTCCAACTGCTTTTGGTGTACAGGCTATTTTACAAACTCATGGGCCAATCCCAATAAAATGATGTATAAAACAACAGATTCACGACATTTGAAACCATAAAAGAAAAGATAAACCAATGATATTATTATATTGTACTGGATACTGAGCTCTCAGATTACAAAGGCATTCAGAGACAACTGTGATATCAATATTGTGCAGCAAACAAACTGCAAGCTTCTTTTTCCCGATGTTCAAATGCAGTTAAAAATGTACCTTTTCGCTCCTTTTATACGCCCATGGATGCATCACAATTATGGTGTAATTTCAGAAAGTCATGCATGCAGAGATTGCGTGTGGCCTATAATTTTGGATTGTACAACATGCCTTCGAGTATGAGTGTTAGTAGTCATCAGGTTCAATCTAGCATTCCTACATTTAAGGCATTACTGAGAAAATGAACGCACTTGTTTCTTTAAAGATGCAGAAAGTCTGACAATGTTTGGTTGCATGCTTTGATGCAGTCATATTGTTTATATTCTTCCTTATTCTTTGAACACTACAACCGCATTTCACTTTGGATATCGGATATTAAATTTCTGACATTTTTGGATAAGGATTAGATATGGATATGCAAAAATTTTTTGGATATGGATCAGGCGTTAAAAAATCAATATCTGCTCACCTCTGCGGTCTACACGAGGTGTGGTGAAGTGAAGTCAAGTACAGTTGCAGATTTTCACAGAGCGCAGCTAAGAGATGAGCAGAGTCACATTTTTGAGACTCCGACTCCACTCTTGCTATACACTTTAAGACTCTTGCTCCAACTCCAAAAATTTTTGAAACATCAACTCCAACTCCTGATAACACTCCGAAAACTTCCAAGTAAAAAGATACTGTCTATTTTGCCTCATGAGACAAAATATAGATCGTAGTTATTTTGCCTGTGATAGAACACAAATAGTTGAAATGGCCACGTGACTAGCACAATAGAGAGACATAACATGCTGAGGTTTAAAGTTATGGCATAGGCCTAGCCTATTCTTTACACAACATAGATAAACAGCCACTAAAAGCTTGCCCATATTTAAATTAGACGTTATGGTCCACTATATAGGTCATGCATTCCAAACTTGTCATGTGATCACTTCAAACAAATGTGTGCAGCTACTGACAAAACAACTTCAAAACTGTTTTTGTCTCATGAGGCAAAATAGACGCTGCTTATCAAATATACACCTTACAGTGTAGGTATAGGTTCTACTGTAATTAAATTAAAGTGGAAACCATTGAAACACCAGTTAAGTACTCCAAGCTTCAATAATTAACCAGACAGATGACAAGTATTTAAAGTAGGCATTAATTTTCAATTTTTACAAAGGCAGTGGCTGTAGGTACGCCTGTGGATCCCGAAACCAGAAAACTTATTAATACGCCACTTGTGACGTAACAGTTGCGCACAACGAGAGTGCAGTAGGCTTGGTAGAAATGAACTAAATGTAAAAGATAAACCCTAAACCTAACTCTAACCTCAACCCAAACCGTAGCCCTAACCCTAACCTAATGCCAACCTAACCCTAACCCAGTCTAGGACAGTTCGACAACACCGTTTCGGCGATGGTGGTCGAAAATGTTTTATGTGAAAAAAATGTGTGTTTTTGAAATACTCTGAAGGTTAGACTACAAAGGATGTTTGCTTCATAAGCGTTTTTGTTGTCATCCTAATGGCCAGTGGCCAGTGTAGTTTCCCGTCCGTCAGGATTTTGGAAGAACTTAGTGTGACTGTGACCACGTGTGTAAAGAAATATGGCTTATGATGATTATTTAAGCTGGCATGAGGTGTTTGTGAGTTTACACAAAAGTTAAGCATGGACAGCATCTATTGCTTGATCTTTCACGTAGGCAGGGGCGCATCTAGGGGTCTATTTGGCTGTCATAACAGACCCTATTGCACCGCAGGTACTCAGCGTTACCGCCAATGAAATATCTAATGTTCTCTAATGCAGGTATTTTGGAGTAGGCAACAGCCTACATTTCCCTTCTTATGTTGCATAGTACTATCACGAAACAACAACATTACTGCCTTGTGTAACTAAATAGCGCCTGCGCAGTGACAAGAAACAATCCACGTTATTGAACACTCGAAATTAATATTGCATCGAACGCACATGTTTCTGAATTTTTTCTCTAATGCTGTCAGAATCTCATACACTTCCGCGCACACGCAGGAGCTGTTTTGTAACATTTCTCTTCATCATGGCGAGAGAACAGTCTCCAATCACGATCGTTTCCTTTTGCAGTTTCGGGCTAGTTTTATCTGCTGTTTACATCTACTAGGTTATGACAAAATTAATTTAAGTAAGTTTTTAGTTTAGGCTTTCCTCAACGTAACACCAAGTAATGTGAATTCGTTTCCACTGAAACTATATTTTGATAAGCAACTTCTCATATTGAAAGGCGCGACAGCTAGCCTCAAATTGTGCCCGCATTATCTGAACAAAATATCGGTCAATGTCGTATTTCGAAAGTAGCCTTTTTAGAATTAGGAAGTGTCTAGCCGTACGGCGCCGTATGGCTAGCTTCTGGGGCTAGCCGTACGGCACTCTCATCATGGCGCACTGTGATTGGTGAAAGCAGCGGTGCGACATGGTTGTCGTTGAGAAGAGCGGTGAAGAGCATCTTTGCGCTGAAGCGTGTTAGGGATAGGGTTAGGGTCAGTTTTAGGGTTAGTGTTAGCTGTTCAGAGTGCCGTACGGTTAGCCCCAGAAGCTAGCCATACGGCGCCGTACGGCTAGACACTGCCTTAGAATTAAGCAGGTGACAATGTTGCTTGCTGCACACAAAGTCCTATATTGATATCAAGTAATTCACTTTTACATTACGATGCACAGTAATCAGAGCAATTGCAATTCAATCGTTCTTCTCCACAGTGATTTTGCAAGTAAATTTATAACATCGCCATCTTGATAGACAGCACGCTCCACGGACGCAGTTGTGCAGCTGGTTGTCAGCATCGATTTTATAAGTGTATGTACGTTTAGATAAACAGCTCTCAACCTACACGCTTCACGATGGCAGTGCGAACTTTTGCACTTTGGTGACATTCCAAAGGAAAATACATTTCACATTTCATCGCCGAAACGGCGCCGCCGAACTGTCCCATTCCGCCCTAACCTAACCCTAAGCTAAACTAAGCTAACCCTAGGCTAAGCTAACCTAATCCTAAGCTAAGCTAACCGAACCCTAACCTAACGCTATCCTATCCCTAACCCAAAACACTAACTCGTAAAGAAAAAAAACAAAACGAAAGTGAAAGTCGCCAAGGTAAGATTCGAACCAAAAGACTTAGGCATAGAAGGCGTAGCGCATAACCAGTACACTACACGATCCACGCAGTTTGAATGACAAAGTAACTCTTTTATTTGAATTGCGTCAGGACAGGGGTATCCCTAGTCACTTCCTTGCACAAAAGACATTTTTAATCTCCGAGGTCAGGAGCTGATCACCTGTTTGTTAACCAGTCTGGAATCCGTGACAAGCGCACGCACGATTTTTTTGCTTACCTTCAGTGTCACGCGGAAAGAAATAATTCAATTACATGTCATGCTGCTGAAATAACCGTCACGCTCCACACATTTTTTCACTCAGAAAACCATATTTCTATGTAAACGTTTTTCAGTAAGCTCGTAATGATCTTCATTTTTTAACGTGCAACAAAGGTCAGTCCCAACACGTTTTGCTTTGCGTTTTGAAATGCGAGTTCACTTGATCTTCATTGATGTTTGCAAAATACATTAAAATTGAATTCATGCCTAAGAGGCGTTTAGCCAAGTTTCATTATTGAAGGAATGATTAGGCCTGCATATCATGGCGGTGTACTGGAAGAATTTGTAGGCTTGTCCATCAGGTACATGCACCCGCAGAACTAAAAGTGGCCAGAATCACTATGTTCAAAAAGCAGTCTGCATCCCTTACAGAGCAAGCATCAAATGAAATTTTCGAGTAAGGTATATTGGCGGCGCTACCATGAATCTAGAACCAAAAAATAGGATGACTGGGAAAATTCAGTTTTTCTATCCAAAATGAAAGAATATTTGGGGAATAACTGTTTCTGTTTACACGACTAACGTCAGATCGTATATTTTCATTTTCATTTTTGCAGTTCGTGTGGAGGTGGACGTAAAACTGAAGTCATGAACCAGTTACGTAAGATATTTTAAAAGTCATATACACAAAGTAGCAGAACACACGACGGCAGTCAAGATAAATGCGGATAAATTAGCTCACCCCAATTCTTAACGCTTTCACAAGCTTTCACATTAATTTTTTTAGGTCGGGATGATGTGTAAAGTAGATAACAATCTTTTGTTGAAGTTCTTCGTTCGTAGGTATTTTGGAACCCTTGAATACTGGATAATGAAATAGTTCCACTTTTCTTGTAGTCATGTTGGATGAGCATTGATCCAAAGTGCTCATGAAAATGTGCTGGCTTCTCGAGTTTGACTCGACCTTCTCTTCATGTTCTTTATTAAACACTTTTCACAATTCCATTCGTTTTTAAACATAACCTAAATTCCTGTATTTTTATTTCCTGAGAAAAGAAAGAAAGGAAGAAATGAATTAAAGATCAAAACTTTAACAGAATGGAACTATGAAAATTGAAAATGGAACAAAATGAAAAACAGAATTGAAGCAGTTGCAGTTTTTTAAAGAAAAGGTACTGTGTCAAGACAAATTGAGTTACTCTACTTTATCCCAACGTAGCTAGATTTAAAGAGTCTTGAAGTTCCAAATGATTGCCCTGTGCAGTATCCAAAGAATCCTCAAGAAAACCCACATTCCAAAGGTGATCTGTTTGCAATTCCGGGGTGATGGATAATTAAATATCAGAAAGGTCCTGAATGGAAATAATTTATTTTTTTGAATGAACCAAACAACCCGAAAGGACGTATTTCGTGGTGGTTCGAAAGCGTGATTGTTTTGGTATTGCTTTAAAGCTTCTTGAATGACTGTTACCGGATTTAACACTCGATGGCTTATGGAAAGCACTGTCTGGCCTAAATATTTTTGCTCCAATTCTTTATCCGTAAAAAGCACTGCCATTTTTATTTTATAAACTATTTCTTATTTTTCCTAAAACATAATAAAACACCAGGTTTAACCATAAGACATGATATTTACACTTTTGAGTTTTAAATATTGGACAACACACATTTATTTATTACTGGTACGTTCTACCAGTGATCCCAAAAATTTGTATGAAACCATTCTGTCTAGAGTCATTTAGTATCACCAAATGCAATCCTTATATCTAAAGGTAGATATGGTAAAATATAAAGCAACTTCTATAACTGTATCATTCTCGTACAGTTTGAGATGCGTATAGGTCGGACTTATAGACGCACAGTGTTAACATTTAGCACAATGAGAGTACATGTGACTATGTTCAAAATCATGATTTCTTCAAATTCCATAACCGCACGTAATAAAAAACATTCTGATAAATCATTCCTCTGTTTGCCTTTGCAACAAGAACCAATAAAGGAAAAACACTAGTCCTTCTAAAAATGCAAAAATCTAAAATGCTTAAACACTCCAACTTAAAGTTTCGAATAAATTTCATACCCATAATAACATACTAAACTGATTACCATGTTTTCACACCTGGTTATGAAGTTTTTTAGAAACTCAACATTGGCAGCATAAAAATATAGTGTAAAAATATTGCATTTGCATGATTCAAATCAACACAAGTTAGTTCACAGGTTTCTATTGGTTCGTCTAATATTGTTATACAAATCATACAAATCAAATGTGACCACAAATTGTTTGCAATAAAAACCATTCCATAAGGTTCAAATAATTTGCGTTTTATACCTCTTTTATCTATCCACTTTGAAATATAAATACATGTCCAGTCTGAACCGCGTTGTGTTTACAGACCTATCAGAGTATAGGTATTGCTAATAAGTGTCTGCTGTTATAGGAATCTTTACTAAATCTTCCCAAAACCAATTTACTTGCCAATGATCGAATTTAGCATTGATAGGTTCAAGCGGTGGTTGATAAAATTGAAAAGAATCTCTAAATTTACCATACAACTTTCGCTTAAACGCTAAAAACAACACTGGGATTTCCTATAAAATGCCTGACCCTAAATTGTTTTTTGACAAGTATTTTTATAGTCAAGTAATCAGGTAATGACTCCAATCAAAGCTCACACTTGTAATTATCAGCCTAACTTCTTGTATCCGGTCCTAACACGACTGTCTTAGCTTCAGTTTCAGCACAACCAAGGTCTTGTAAACAGTTCAAAATCAAAATCTTCAAGCTCAAATCCGCAAAAGCAACTTTTTCTATTTTGATAGGCTGGATCCACTTAATCATAACTATTCGCTTCTTATTTATGAGTCGATTAATATTTTCAGCAATTCGTACGTTTTCTCATCTATTTGCGTGCTTACAAGAAATTCCCAAAGACACATAACTTGCCAGTGAAAGTTTTTGATATTTACATACTGAAGAAGTGGGCTATATCCTGGAAATGAACACTGAAATTCTTTATACAGTTTCTGTTTAAACGTTGTAAACAATATAGGATTGTTTTCTAAAACATCCAACCCTAAACCTTTGGCTTGTAAATAAGTCTGCAATATCTGTATAGGGCATTGCGGCCAGTTAAAACGTGCAGACTTAATTGCCTGTACTGCACAATATATCGGGTCAAACAAGAATTTATCATCTTCTGACTCAGTCAGTATTGCATCTAGTTCGGTTTCAGTCATAGGGGCCGTCCATAAATGACGTCACACTATTTTGGGCAAAAATCTACCCCCTCCCCCCTTGTCACATTTCGTCACAAGTATTTAACCCCCCCTTGAAATATAACGTCACAATTTGCAACACCCCCACCCCTTACAGTTGCAATTTTAAAATTCCATCTATTTTATGTCTGCTTAGACAAAAATTGCATCTGTTTTATAGATTTTATTTATGCACGTTGTGACAAGACCAACATTCTATTCGTTAAACGTCGAAAATACTGCACACATTGCTGAGCAAAAATTAAGCAGCAAAGTGTTTTCTACTTTGTTGAAGACCGAAACGAATAAAGTACGTTGTGTGAATGCTGGCAATGACTGATTGCGGTTATAGTCCTGTGCGTGGATTTACCGTAGTGGTCGCTTTGCAATATTGAAGCAAAAACAAATCATGGGAACTTTTTGGAGTATAGTCTACCTGCGACAAC